>Ga0209322_10000117_pt1 | contig 40189 bp, 43 predicted proteins | sample Rifsed19ft1_FD_184013 | JGI IMG/M metagenome (GOLD analysis project Ga0209322, IMG submission 184013) | Soil microbial communities from Rifle, Colorado, USA - sediment 19ft 1 (version 2) | ecosystem: Environmental > Terrestrial > Deep subsurface > Rock core/Sediment | place: Rifle, Colorado... | reverse complement strand
AGGATGCTAGAAGGCGAAGCACCCCAGCGGGCGATGCGCAGATCGAAGGGGTGCGCGTGAGGACGATTCAGACAACGGTGGCCGTTATCGCCATCGCCCTGGTCGGAGCGGCGTGCGGCTACCGAGGCCAGACGAACCTTCCGAGTGACCTGCAGCGGATCCATGTGGCCGTCAGCAACAGCGGAGCCTTCCGGCCCGGGCTCGAGACCGCCCTCACCCAGGCCCTGACCCAGCGCATCCTGAGCGCCGGAGGGCGGGTCGTCGCAGAGGAGGCCCAGGCGGACGCAACGATCAAGGCCGTCATTACCGGCCTCGAGAGGAATCCGGTGGCCTTCGATGCGACGGATCTTGCCCGACGCTTCCGGATGGTGGTCATCCTTGATCTGCAGGTGATCCAGCGGAGGGACCGGGCAGAGCTGGCAAAGGAGCAGGTCCGGGGAGAGGCGTACTATTCGGCTCCGACCGGCGTAACGGGAACCCAGGTGGCGGAAGATGAAGCGATCCGCCGAGCCATGAGCGACCTCGCCGACCGGGTTCTCACGCGGGTCGGGGAGCCGTTCTGAGGGACGACGCTGTTTGATCCCATCCTCCAAGCCGCGATCCGAGGCCAAGTGGCTCCGGTATATCTCCTGCTCGGCGAGGAAGTTCTCCTCCGCGAAGAGTTCGTCTCCCGCCTGCTGAGCACCCTCTTGCCGCCCGGGATGGAGACCCTCAATCTGGACATCCTTTCAGGGGGCGAGGCAACTTCCGCCGATATCGCCAGCCGCTGCCGGACGATTCCCGCCTGTGCACCGCGGCGGCTCGTATTGCTGAAAGAGGCAGACCGGCTCCGCAGTGAGGTCTGGGACGCGACGGTGGCCTACCTGGACGCCCCATCCCCGACCACATGTCTCATCTGTGTGGCTGACAAGTTGGAGCACGGGCACCGCGGACTCAAGCGCATCGAGGAGGTGGGGAAGGTTCTCCGCTTCGCCTTGCCGAGGGACGCGGAAGGACGCGAGCGGCAGTGTCAGCAGTGGATGCGGCAGCGGGCACGGCAACAGGGGAAATCCCTGACTCCCGAGGCGGAACGACTCCTCTTGACGCTCCAGGGTCCGGATCTCTTGCGTTTGAGCCAGGAGGTGGACAAACTCTGCCTCTTCGTCGGGGAGCGACAGGAGATCGACCCTGAGGCGGTAGAGGCCCTGGTCGGTCAGGGGAGGGTGCGGGGGATTTTCGAGCTCACGTCCGCGGTGAGCCGCCGGGACCTCAATGGAGCCTTGTCCTGTCTCCGGCACCTCCTGGAGAGGGGAGAGGAGCCCCTGGGGATGCTGGGGATGCTGGCACGTCAACTGCGGCTCCTCGTGCGGGCCAAGGAACTCCTCGCGCAGTCTTCGCCTCCCGCCGAGATCAGCCGGCTGCTCGGCGTGCCACGTCCTTTTGTTTCAGAGATCCTGGAGGCGGCAGACATCTCGTCCCTGCCCCGGCTGGAGCAAGGGCTCGCCCGCCTGCTCGACGTGGACCGAAGGTTGAAATCGTCGGGAGGGGGCCAACGCCTTTTTCTGGAGCTGGCCGTTATCGATCTGTGCTCATGAAGGTCGGACTACTGGGCGCTCCCGCGGCCCTGCACCTGATGGGCGAGCCGGGACTTGTAGCGGGCCGCCGTTCGCGAATGGATGATCCCCTTGGAGGCAGTCTTGTCGATAATCGCCACCGCCGCCTGAAAGGCAGCCACGGCCGCCTCCCGGTTTCCCGTCTCTACCGCGTGACGGACCCTCTTGATGGTCGTTCGGAGTCGGCTTATGGCCTTCCGGTTGCGCAGGGTTCGCACCCGGGCTTGGCGCAGCTGCTTCGCTGCGGATCTGGTGTTGGGCATCGATCCATCCTCCACGAGACTGCGGCAACGGATTGTATAGAGGAATTCCATCTCGATGTCAAGCCCTTTTGACCCCAAGGTACCGACGCAGCACCTGACAGCCGCCGCATCTGTGGTGAGCGGCGGAACCTTGGTCAGCCGGGTCCTGGGATATGTCCGGGATATGCTCATCGCCCATCGATTCGGGGGGGGATTGCATGCCGACGCCTTCTTTGTGGCCTTTCGCATCCCGAATATGGCCCGAGAACTCCTCGGGGAGGGGGCACTCTCCGCCGGCTTCATCCCGGTCTTCACCGAGACCCTGACCAAGGAGGGGCGGCCGTCGGCCTTTCGGATGGCAGGCCGCGCCTTTTGGACGATGGCCCTGATTCTGTTCGTGGTGGTCATCATCGGCGCCTGGAGCGCGCCGGGCCTGGTCCACCTGATCGCCCCCGGGTTCGGGGCAGAGCCGGAGAAGCTCGGCCTCACCGTGGCGCTCACCCGCGTGATGTTTCCTTACCTGTTCTTCATCGGGCTGACCGCGCTCATGATGGGGATTCTGAACTCCCTCGGCCACTTTGCCGCTCCAGCCCTCTCTCCCGCCCTGCTCAACATGGCGATGATCCTGTGTCTGATCTTCCTGGCCCCGCGCCTTGAAGAGCCCGTCTATGCCTTGGCGTACGGGGTCCTGGGAGGAGGGGTGCTGCAGCTCCTGTCCCAGTTTCCTCCCGCCGGGCGCCGCGGGGTGACCCTGACCCCAACGGGACCGTGGCGGGATCCCGCCCTGGCGCGGATCGGACGGTTGATGGTCCCTGGCGTCGCCGGGCTCGCCGTCACCCAGCTCAACGTGTTCATCACCACCCTCCTGGCCTCCTTCTTGGTCGAGGGGTCGATTTCGTATCTCTACTACGCGTTCCGGCTCGTCCATCTCCCCATTGGTCTCATCGGGGTGGCGGGTGCGACAGCCGTCTTTCCGGCGATGGCCGCCGCCGCCCAGCGCTCCTCCGCAGATTTGAAGAAAACCCTGGTCTTCGCCCTCCGCCTCACCCTCTTCCTGACGATTCCTGCGCTGCTGGGCCTGGTGATCTTTCGGCAACCCATCATTCAGCTCCTCTTTGAGCGGGGGGCGTTTACCCGCGGCATGACCCTCGCTACCGCCCAGGTCGTGCTGGGATACAGCCTCGGGCTGTGCTTTTTCGTCGCCAATCGGGTGCTGGTTCCCGCCTTTTACGCCTTCCAGGACACGACGACCCCTGTCAAGGCGGGCGCCGTCGCCGTCGCGAGCAACATCCTCTTCAGCCTCGTGCTGATGGGCCCCCTGGAGGCGGCGGGGCTTGCCGTCGCGACTTCTCTCGCCTCTGTGGTGAACTTCACCCTCTTGATCGTGCTGCTCAGAAGGCATGTGGGACCGCTCCCCGGGCAAGATCTAGCCAGATCCCTCACAAAAACCGGTCTCGCCGGCCTGGGGATGGCCGCGACGTGCCTGATCCTCCAAGTTCTCTGGCCATGGGGTGGGCATGGGCTCCTCCCGCAGCTTGGCCATCTGGTCGGGGGGCTTGGCCTTGGAACAGCAGTCTTTTTGGGAGTGGCTGCCTTCCTCGGCTGCGAGGAGGTTCAGGTCCTTCGCAGGCTCTTTCAAAGGCGATCAACCTAAAGCTAAAGCAAATTTTTATTGACAGGCAAACAGGGGAAAAGTATGTTAATCTTTACGTTTCGGGGCATTCTTTCACCTTGAGCTTCAGCATTGTTTAACAGCGAGCAGGGTATCGAAATTTTCAAGAAACTGTCACCGAGGGGAGAGCGATGAGCATTGCAGCAGGAAGTCCTGGCCTTGAGACCCATGTTGGAAACTTCGCCCTGATCGACACTCTGCGTCAATGGGGGATCACGCATTTCAGTGGGGTGAATGGGGGAGGGGTCATCCACGTGACGAAGTACTTAGAGCCGCTCACCCATCCCTCCCAGATCACGGATGGCGTCCCCAGGTTTCTGACCATGGGCGAGTATGCGTCGGGGTTTATGCCCCTAGGCTATTACCTCGCCTCTGGCCGCGTTGCCTGCTCGATCACCACCACGGGGGCGGCGACGAAACTCGGCTCGAGCGGGATCACCGATGCCAAACTGCACAACATCCCTTCCGTATTCATCATCGCCCTGAACTCCGTGATGTCTATTGGAAACGCCCCCTTGCAGGACGTCTCGCATTACGGCATGAATATCGTCCCACAACTGCAGGCCGAGTTGGGGGATGGGTGCATCGTCATCGACAATATCAATCGCCTGGAACAGGACCTGGACAAGGCCCAACGGCTCCTGCACGATTGGCGACCCGTGGCCATTGCGTTTCATCCGGACATCCTGTCGAAGGAGATCTCCGTGCACGTGCCCAAGCGGGAACGGGCGCGGACCCTCAACTCACAGGACGTGGAAGCCTTCCTCAGGGGTTTCCCGTCCATGGCGAAGGGACGGCGGGTGATCATCTACGTCGGTGAGGAGGCAGCGTTCTGTCCCAACATCGAGCAACTCTCGACAGAGCTGTCCGAACTCCTCCACGCCCCCACCATCTGGTCGATCAATGGGGCCAACGCGGTCTCGCCCAAGAACCCGTTCAGCTACGGGTACATTCTGTTCGGGGGCAATGACAAAGCAATGGAGCTCTGGCGGAGCATCAACCAGGACGATATCGTGATCACCCTCGGGTTCTGTCCGGGGGAGTATTCGATCAATCTGGAGAACATTCGCGCAAAGTGTACGTGGCACTTCGGCGCGTACCCCTATGGCTACGGGCAGGTCAATGGTGATTTCCGGCACCGGTGTCTGGGAGATTACAGGCAAGTCCGTGGCGACATCGGGCTGGCCCTCGAAGCAATCCTCCCTCGGCTGAAGGCCATGGGCATCGAGAAGGATAGGCCAAAGGTCGAGCGGCCGGAGAATCTCAACTCTCGGGAGGTCTGGCGTGACGTCCGCAAGGACTGTGTGGACTTCATGGCGTTTTACGAGGAGATGCCCAACTACTGGCAACCGCACAGCATTGGGTTCGACGATGTCTGCATCTCGTATAAGGATCGGCAGTATGTCACGCAGCGGCCCCACCCGTATATCAAATTCTGGACCGCACACCACGGCTCGGCCATGGGTGGGGCGTTTGGAATGGGCGTGGGTGCCAAGCTGGCCGATCCAAGCCTGCACACCTTCATGTTCTGTGGGGATGGGTGCTGGCGCCTCTTTGGCGGGTGCCTGGCCGATGCGGCAAACCTCGACCTGCGCCTGTTCATCATCAACAACGGGACCTACGGTATTGTCGATAAGGGGCTGGAGGTCATCATCCCGACCGTGGAGAAGCGGCGCTACCACTCGAAGCTGCCGAGCATCGACTTTGTGGCGGCGGCCAAGGCCCACGGCTGGGATGGCTTCTACCTCAAGCCCGACCTCAGCAATCTGAAAGAGATCATGGATGCCTGCCACACGCCGGCGGGTAGGTCGATCCTGGTGGATGTCCCTGTGGACAACGAGCAGGTCGTCGGCTTGAACGCCCGGCTGCTGAACCTCACGACACAGGCGTATCTGTAGCCTCCGGGGGCGGGCGGCACATGACGCGGACAGGCGAGGAGCCTCCTGGGTCTCGGAGGCGTGCTCTGCCCAGAGGGGTCCGGGACGGGGCACGCCCTTCACGTATCACCTGAAGACGGACTGGCGCGGGAGCAGGAGCCTTGAAGATCACCGGAGCTGAGATCCTGCTGAAATCTCTCGTCGAGGAGGGGGTCACAACGATCTTTGGGCATCCGGGGGGGGTCATTCTCCACGGGACTGATCCCGCCAGCGACCACCCGATCAAGTACATTCTCTGCCGCCACGAGCAGGTGGCGACTCATGCCGCCGAGGGGTATTACAAGGCCACGGGGAGGACGGGGACGGTCATGGTCAGCTCGGGTTCCGGGGTCACGAATTGCGTGACCGCGCTGACCGATGCGCTTGTGGACTCCATGGCCATCGTGGTCCTGACGGGGCAGCTTCCGGCCGTCATGGGATGGGATGCGTCGCAAGAGGCGGATGTGGTGGGAACCGCCCGGGGCTGTACCAAGCATAGCTTCGTGGTCTTCAAGACCGAGGAGATCCCGCGGATCATCAAGGAGGCGTATTTCATCGCACGCTCTGGTCGGCCGGGCCCGGTGCTCGTCGATCTGCCCGAGGCCGTCATGGCAGATTGTGTCGCGTATACAGGGCACCCGAAATCGGTTGCCATCCGAGGGTACAACCCGCAGATGGCTGGCCACCCCGGGCAGATCAAGAGGGCGGCCGAGCTCATTGCCCAGGCCAGGCGTCCGGTCATCTACGGAGGGGGAGGCATCATCCACGCGGACGCGTCCGAGGAGCTGCACGAACTCGTCGAGATCACCCAGATCCCTACCACCCTGACGCTCATGGGACTGGGGGCCCTCCCCACCAGCCACCCGCTCTGGCTCGGTATGCTCGGGATGCACGGACTCTACTGGGCCAACCGGTGCTTGATTGACGCCGACCTGATCGTTGCTATCGGATCCCGTTTCGATGACCGGGTCACGGGTAAGGCGTGCGATTTCGGCACGCAGTGCAAGATCATCCATGTGGACATCGACCCGACGTCGATTCAGAAGCACGTCAAGGTTGACGTCCCTATCGTCGGTGATGTGCGGTGTGTCCTTCGCGAGCTCAACAAAGAGCTCCGCAAGGTGGAGCGGAACTGGGCGAGGGATTTCGAGGAATGGCACGGACAGATCGAGGCGTGGAAAAAACAACACCCCCTCCGGTACGAACAGCGGCAGGGGGTGATCAAACCGCAGTACGCCATCGATATGATCCTTCGCCTGACCGAGGAGTACGATCCCATCATTGCCACCGGCGTGGGCCAGCACCAGGTATGGGCGGCCCAGTTTTACCGGGGTCGCAAGCCGCGCCGCTGGCTCTCCTCGGGAGGCCTGGGGACGATGGGATACGGCTTCCCCGCCGCCCTGGGGGCCCAGGCGGCCTTCCCGAAGGGTCTGGTCCTGAATATCGATGGAGACGGGGGCAGCCAGGTCACCCTGTCGGAACTCTCGACCCTCGTCGACTACAAACTCCCGGTCAAGACCTTTATCATCAACAACAGATGTCTGGGGATGGTGCGGCAGTGGCATCAGCGCGTCTCCACACACCAGCCCCTGCCCGCGGGCCCGATGCATCAGCCCGACTTTGTGAAACTCGCGGAGGCCTACGGCGCCGTGGGGATCCGGATTGAGCGGCCGGAGGACGTGAAGGCGGGGATCGAGAAGGCCATCAACACCCCGGGACCTGTCGTGGTCGATGTGGTGGTGGAGCGGGAGGAAAACTGCCTCCCGGCGATCCCGGCCGGGGCTGCCATCACCGACATCGTCAGGGCTCCAGCTCCGACCCCTGACAAGTCGTCTCAGGCATGGCACTGAGGAGGGCATGAAAGGGCAGATCCCCCCGCGGCGGCACATCCTGACCCTCCTGGTGGAGAACCAGGTGGGCGTCTTGGCGAGGATCGCCGGCTTGATCGCCGCCAAGGGGTATAACATTGATAGCGTCTCCGTCGGGGAGACGATGGATGCCTCGGTGTCCCGGGTCACCCTCGTGGTCCACGGGGATGACTGGGTGATGGAGCAGGTGCTCAAACAGCTCAATCGCTTGATCGAAGTCATCAAGGTCGTCGATCTGACGGAAGAAGAGTTTATCGAGCGGGAAATGATCCTCGTCCGGGTGAACGCCGATCCGCCCAACCGGGCCGAGATTTTTCGGATTGCCGACATCTTCAGGGCCAAGGTCGTCGACCTCACCCACCGAACCTACACCCTGGAGGCGACTGGAGACGAGGATAAGATCCAGGCCTTGCTCGAACTCCTGCGCCCCTTCGGGATCAAGGAGCTGGTTCGGACCGGTCTCATCGCCATCGGCAGGGTGAGTAAGGTTCCGTCCAGCAAGCTGGAGCGGGTCGCGGGCGGGGATGGCGAGGAGGGTGCAAAAAAGTCCCCAGCGGTTGCCACGTAGCGAAACGCGAGGAGACACAGATGGGCAAGCTCTATTACGATAAGGATGCGGACCTCTCCCTCTTGAAGGGGAAGACCATTGCCATCATTGGTTATGGGAGCCAGGGGCACGCCCATGCCCTGAATTTGAAGGATGCCGGCTTCGATGTGGTGGTGGGGCTCTACCGGGGCTCGAAATCGTGGGAGAAGGCGAAGGCGGATGGGCTCAAGGTCATGCCGGTGGACGAGGCGGCTTCGGCAGGCCACATGGTGATGATCCTCATCCCCGACCAGCATCAACGGCAGGTCTATGCGGAGTCGATCCAGCAGGGACTCACCCCCGGAAAGACCTTGATGTTCGCCCACGGCTTCAACATCCATTTCCACCAGGTCCTACCCCCCAAGGACGTGGATGTCTCGATGGTGGCCCCAAAGGCCCCGGGTCACGTCATGCGCCAGATCTATACGGAGGGGTCCGGGGTCCCAGCCCTTGTGGCCATCCATCAGGACCGATCGGGGAAGGCGAAGGAGACGGCCCTGGCCTATGCGAAGGGTATCGGATGCACCCGGGCTGGGGTACTCGAGACGACCTTTCGAGAAGAGACCGAGACCGACCTGTTCGGGGAACAGACGGTTCTGTGCGGCGGCCTGTCGGCCTTGATCAAAGCCGGGTATGAGACGCTGATCGAGGCGGGGTATCAACCGGAAGTCGCCTACTTTGAGTGTCTCCACGAGGTGAAGCTCATTGTAGATCTCTTTTACCAGGGCGGCCTGGCCTATATGCGGTACTCGATCAGCGACACGGCCGAGTATGGGGATTACACCCGAGGGCCTCGCATCATCAGCGACGCGGTGCGAGCCGAGATGAAGAAGATCTTGAAGGAAGTCCAAGATGGCACCTTCGCCCGGGAATGGATCCTGGAGAATCAAGCGGGCCGGCCCAGCTTTCTGGCGCTCCGGAAGAGAGATGCCGAGCATCCGATTGAGGTCATAGGGAAGGAGCTACGCGCCATGATGAGCTGGATCAAAGGAGGGCCACGGTAATCCCTCGCACCTGGTGTGTCCTCTTGGTCACCCCATGCCTCCGGGCGTCCGGAGGCATTTTCGTTTGCCGTGTCCTTGACCGATCGCGCAAGAGGTTGGCTTGACATCCATTTTTTCGCCATGGTAGAAGTCGTTCGGTTCCTCAGGATCGACGGGAAAGAACCGGGTTGGCCCCCGGCTGACTTCACGCACCCCTCCAGTCATCCGATGAAAGGGAGAGTCAGGATCGGTGGCCTGCTCCTCCTACTTTTCCTGGCTCTCGCGGTCACCCTAGGCGTCCAGGCGCTCACCGCGTACGCCGATTATCTGGCGCTTGCCGAGACGGTCCGCCTGGTGGTTCAGGACATCAGCCTCGGCCCCCAGCGCGTGGAGGAAGGAGCACAACGGATCCTGGCAAAAGCCCGGGAGTTGCAACTGCCACTCTCGGAGCGTGAGGTCGTCGTGCAGGCGGAGTCCGGCAAGGTCTCGGCCAGAGTCAGGTGGCAACAGTCGATCGGCCTCTGGGGGTACACGATCCCCCTGACATTCGAGATCAACGAGTCAAGATCGCTGTAATGGGTGACCGGATGATGCTTTCCGTAGATGCTATCCCGGTTCTCCAGGCGGCCACGCCTGCATCGGCCTCCCCGGAGCCGTCTCCCCTCTTTATCGGCCTGGTCGGTCCAACGGCGGTCGGGAAGACAGCTATCGCTGTGGAACTGGCGAAGGCGATGGGAGGGGAGATTGTTGCCCTCGATTCCATGCAGGTCTACCGTTATCTGGACATCGGGACCGCCAAGCCGACACCGGAAGCCCAAAAGGGAATCCCTCACTACCTCATCGATGTGGTGGATCCGTGGGACCCCTTTACGGCCATCGACTACGCTCTCTTGGCCCGCCAGGTGCTGAAAGAGATTCATGCCCGAGGCCGGTTGCCTCTTGTGGTGGGCGGCTCGGGCCTCTATCTCCGGGCGCTGTGCGGAGAGATCTTCAATGGCCCAGGGGAGGTCACAGGCATCCGGACGCGTCTCGCACAGGAGATGAAAAGGGGCGGGCCGGCCCTGTTGCACGCCCGCCTCACGCATCTCGATCCGGCCATCGCGGGGAAAATCCATCCGAAGGACGCCTTCCGCCTCATTCGAGCCCTGGAGATCATCGAGATCACCGGCAGGCGCGTATCGGAACTCTGGGAAACCCACCGCCAGAGGCTGGTGCGACCTTCCATCCTCCTCCTCGGGCTTCGAAGGGAGCGGACGGCGCTGTACCACCGGATCAACGACCGCGTGGATCGGATGGGTGCCTCGGGTCTGGTGGAGGAGGTCGATCGGCTGTTGAAGGCGGGCTATCCTCCACACCTCAAGCCGCTTCGCAGTCACAACTACCGCCACATGGTTGCCTATCTTCTCGGTCAACAGGGCTGGGAGGAGGCAGTCCGGCGGACAAAACAGGAGACACGTCATTACGCCAAGCGGCAGATGACGTGGTTCCGGAGCGAAGACGAGATCACATGGTTCGACGTAACGGACAACGACCCGGATAGGATCACAGAACTTCTGATCGAGCACATCCAACGGCGGCGAGCGCGGCATGGAACAGCTAACGATTAGGGGAGGGGCCCGCGGGCCTCAAGGATCGATGACGGTCCCGGGTGATAAGTCGATCTCCCACCGTGCCATCATCCTGGGTGCCTTGGCAGAAGGGGTCACCGAGGTCTCAGGATGTCTCAGGTCGGAGGACTGCCAGCGCACCCTGGGCGCGTTCCGGGCCCTGGGAGTGGAAGCCGAGGGATGGGAAGGAGATATTCTCCGGATTTACGGAAAGGGACTTCGCGGACTCCGAGAGGCGGCGGATACCCTGAACTGTGGCAACTCCGGTACCACGATCCGCCTCCTGGCGGGCGTGCTGGCGGGGCAGCCTTTCCTCTCCCTCCTGACTGGGGACGCGTCGCTGAGGCGCCGGCCCATGGATCGGATCATCCACCCCCTCACCCAGATGGGTGCGGAGATCTGGGGTCGGGCTCGCGATACGCTCCCCCCCTTGGCGGTCCGGGGGGGGAGCCTTCACGGGGTGACGTACCGCTGTCCGGTGCCGTCGGCCCAGGTGAAATCCGCAATCCTCCTGGCGGGCCTCTTTGCCGAGGGACCGACGACCGTCATCGAGCCGGCAGCCTCGCGGGATCATACCGAGCGCATGCTCACGGCCTACGGGCAGCGGGTGGAGCGGAGCGAGCAGGAGGTGACGCTCATCCCCGCAGGGACCCTTCAGGCCACCCCTATTTCGGTTCCGGGAGATTTCTCGTCGGCCGCCTTTTTGCTCGTGGCCGGCCTCATCCTTCCCGATTCCGACCTCACCATCGAAGGGGTTGGAGTGAATCCCACCCGCACGGGTCTCTTGGACGTTCTCCAGGCGATGGGGGCGAAGGTGCAGGTCTTTCCGGTAGACGCAGAGACCGGAGAGCCGCGCGCCCATCTCAGGGTCCGCGCGAGCCGCCTCCAGGGGGTCAGCATCGGGGGGGACCTGATTCCCCGCCTGATTGATGAGATCCCGGTCCTGGCGGTGGCCGCCGCGTGCGCCGAGGGAAAGACGGTCATCCGGGACGCCGCGGAGCTCCGGGTGAAGGAATCGGATCGGATCCGGACTATTGCCGCCGAGCTGAGTCGCATGGGGGTTCGTACGGAAGAGCTCCCGGATGGGCTCATCATCCATGGGGGGCGCCGCCTTCAGGGGGCTCGGTGCGAAGGCCACGGGGACCACCGGGTGGCCATGGCACTGACCGTAGCAGGGCTTCAAGCCGAGGGGCAGACGATAGTGCGGGACACGGCATGTATCCGTACCTCATTTCCCGGTTTTGTGGAGACGCTGGAGCATCTATTTCCCAACGTCCTGGAGCGGCGGGGATGAGCCGGCTGCCGCGCGACCTCATCATTGCCGTCGATGGACCGGTGGCCGCCGGGAAGACCACGGCGGCGCGGCTTCTGGCTCGGCGACTCGGCTATTGCCACATCGAGAGCGGGGCGATGTACCGGGCGCTGGCCTGGAAGGGGCTCAAGCAGGGAATCGATCTATCGGACCCGGTGGCCCTCGTGAATCTCCTGTCCCAGACCACGCTGGAACTTCGACCGAGCGCTGAGGGGTTTGTGGTTCTGGTCGATGGGAAGGACATGACCGATGCGCTCCGCTCACCCAAGATGCAGGCCGCTGCCTCTGTCCTGTCTGTCCATGCCAGTGTGCGAGAGAAGCTGGTGGAGAGGCAGCGGGAGCTGGGGGCTCGGGGAGGGGTAGTGATGGATGGCCGCGACATCGGAACGGTGGTCTTCCCCGATGCCGCCATGAAATTCTACCTCACCGCCGCCCTGGACGAGCGAGGTCGCCGCCGCTTTCGGGAATCCCCCCAGGAGCTTGGGACCATCGAGACGACCCTGGAGGAGGTGGCCAAACGAGATCGGCGGGACACGGAGCGGGTGGCCTCACCGCTCAAGCCGGCACCCAACGCCATCCTCATCGATACCACGCTGCTCGACCCGGAAGAGGTGGTGAGGCGGATGGAGGCCGAGATCCATCGGAAATTCAAGAACTCACACGATATTTCGCTTGCGTGATCGGTACAAGATGGTTAAAATAAAGGGCTTTAAACCGTGTAAGGAGGTCTGTGCGCGTGTGGTACCGGGCACTGCAAATTTTCCTCCCCCGGATCATGCCGCTCTTCCATTTCCGCGTGGTAGGGAAGGAGGAGGTCCCCATTACGGAAGGCGTGATTCTGGCTGCCAATCACGTGAGCTACGTCGACCCTCTGTTCATTGGCGTGGCCTTCGTGGAGAGACAGCTCCACTTCCTCGCCAAGGAAGAACTCTTCCGGTCCCCTTTGTTTGGGTCGCTCATCCGAGGCCTTCACGCCTTTCCCGTGCGCAGAGGCCAAGGGGACCGCGGGGCGATCAGGCAGTGTTTACGCCTCCTCGCGGAGGGAGAGATGCTCCTCATGTTTCCCGAAGGGACCCGTGGGGATGGGATGGCTCTGCTGGAGGCGGAGGGGGGGATTGGATTTCTGGCGGCACGCTCCGGCTGTCCGGTGGTCCCCGTATACGTGCAGGGCACCGACCACGTCCTGCCGCGCGGGAAACGGATCCCCAGGTTGCGTCCCGTAACGGTCTACTTCGGTCGGCCGCTCAGGCTGGCGGCGGAGACCAACCGCAAGGAGTCCCGGTGGAGCTACCGTCAGCTGAGTGAACAGGTGATGAAAGAGATTGGCGCATTGAGGGTGCGGGCCCATTCTTCGGCATCGTAAGACTTTATCTCCATAAGATCTTCGCCAGGAGGAACAACCGGGGATGAATATGAGGGAGAGACAACCCGACGCTCGAGAGGGACGAGGAGATCGGACCGCGGCCAAAGACACGGAGGGGCGAAAACCGACCGTCACCATGCAGGAGATCTACGACCAGACCTTCAAAGACATCCTCGAAGGAGAGATCGTGAGGGGGAAGGTCATCGAGATCGGGGCCGATTCGGTCATGATTGACATCGGCTACAAGTCCGAGGGCAGCGTCCCCGCCAAGGAGTTCCTGAACCCCCAGGGCCAACTGACGGTCCACGTCGGGGATGTTGTGGACGTGTACCTCGAATCCAAGGAGGACAGCGAGGGGCTCGTCGTCCTGAGCCGAGAAAAGGCAGAGAAGATCAAGGTGTGGGATGAGATCAGCAAGGTCCATGAAAAAGGTGGGGTCGTACAGGGGACCATTGTCGGGAAGACGAAAGGGGGACTCATCGTGGACATCGGGGTCCGGGCATTCCTCCCCGGCTCCCAGGTCGACCTGCGGCCCGTCCGGGACCTCGACCGCGTGATCGGCAAGACGTTCCCGATGAAGATCATCAAGCTGAACCAGCGACGGGGCAACATCGTGCTCTCCCGGAGAGAACTGCTGGAAGAGGAGCGCAAGGGGCTCAAGGAGAAGACCCTCGCCACGCTGGTAGAAGGGAAGGTCCTCAGGGGGAAGGTCAAGAACATCACCGAATACGGAGCCTTCATCGATCTCGGCGGGCTCGACGGTCTCTTACACATCACCGACATGTCGTGGGGACGGATCGGACATCCCTCGGAGCTTTTTGCGGTGGGGGGCGAGGTCGAGGTGGTGGTCCTCAAGTTCGACCGCCAGACGGAACGGGTCTCGCTCGGGTATAAACAGCGTCTCCCGGACCCCTGGGAAAGCGTCACCCAGAAGTTTCCGCCGGCGACGAAGGTCAAGGGAAAGGTGGTCTCGATCACCGATTACGGGGCATTCGTCGAGCTCGAACCGGGGACAGAAGGCCTCGTCCACATCTCGGAGATGTCCTGGACCCAGCGGGTCAAGCACCCGTCGAAAGTGGTGACCGTGGGCGATGTGGTCGAGGTTGTCGTCCTCGATATCGATCAGTCGGCTCGGCGCATCTCGCTCGGGATGAAGCAGGCGGAACCCAATCCGTGGGACGCCTTGGAACAACGGTATCCCGTAGGAACCCGCGTGGAGGGAAAGGTCCGAAACCTCGTTGACTTCGGCGCCTTCGTCGAACTGGAAGATGGGATCGACGGGCTCATCCACGTCTCGGACATATCATGGACCAAGCGGGTCAAGCATCCTTCGGATATCCTGAAAAAAGGGGACCGCGTCGAGGCCATCGTGCTCCATGTAGACAAGGCAGCTCGTCGCATCTCTCTGGGGCTCAAGCAGACCCATCCCGATCCCTGGAAGACCATTGTCCCGGAGCGATACCGGGTCGGCATGGATGTCACGGGAAAGGTGGTTCGGATTACCGATTTCGGGGCCTTCGTTGAGCTTCCCGACGGTATCGAGGGGCTGCTCCACGTCTCCGAGCTGTCCGAGGGACGCGTGAACCGACCGGAGGACGTGATCAAGGTCGGCGAGGAATTGACATTGAAGATCATCAAGCTGGACACGGATGATCGCAAACTGGGACTGAGTCTCCGGGCTTACCAGGAGGCCGCTCGGGAACAGGGGGGAGGGGAGTAGCCCATGCGTGCGGAGTGGAAGCGTCCCTTCATCCGCGCCATGATCGTTACGGGTGGGATCGGACTCGCCTTCTTCCTCTTGATCTTCGGGGCAGCGTTCTTGCTGGGGAACTGGGAACAGTTCGGGGGCCCCAAGGTCGCTCTGCTGGAAGTCGATGGCATCATCTCCGAACCGGAGGGGATCGTCGAGCAGATTCGGCACCATTTGGAGAATCGGACGGTTCAGGCCTTCGTCATCCGCATCAATAGCCCGGGAGGAGGTGTCGCGGCTTCACAGGAGATCTATCAGGAGATCAAGAAGATCCGCCAGGTCCACTCCAAGCCGGTGGTCGCCTCTCTCTCGACTGTCGGGGCATCGGGAGGCTACTATATCGCTGCGGCGGCGGACAAGATCGTGGCCAATCCCGGAAGCATTACGGGGAGCATCGGGGTCATCATCCAGATCCCCAACATCTCGGACCTGCTGCAGAAGGTGGGGATTCGATCGGTCGTGATCAAGAGCGGGCCGTATAAGGATATGGCATCGGCGACGCGAGACCTGTCTCGCGAAGAGCAACAGTTGCTCCAGCGTCTGATCGACGACATCCACGATCAGTTCATCGAGGCGGTGGTCGAAGGGCGCCACCTCTCGCGGCAGCAGGTCGAGAAGGTCGCCGACGGTCGGATCCTGACCGGCCGCCAGGCCCTGGAGATGGGTCTGGTGGATCAGCTCGGGAACCTCGAGGACGCCATCGACACCGCAGCACGAATGGGCGGCATCCCGGGCAAGCCACGGATCGTGCAGGTGAAGCCGCGTGAATTCTCCCTCCTCCGGCTATTGTTTGGAAGCACTGCCACGGGGTGGCCGCAGAAGCTTCTGGGGGGTGAGGGAGGACAGTATTCGGTTGATTACCTGTGGCAGTGGTGAAACCCGGTGGAGAGCGGAGGGGAGCGATGACCAAAGCAGACCTGGTGGAGAAAATCGCTGCGACGGTCAATTTGACGAAAAAGGAGACCGAGGTTGTCATTGATACCATCTTCGAAGGCATCGCTAAGGCGCTGGCATCGAACCAGGACGGCAAGGTTGAGCTTCGGGGCTTCGGGAGCTTTCGGGTTCGCCGCCGCGGGGGCCGCCAGGGTCGGAATCCCCAGAGTGGTGCGACAGTCAATGTCCCCCCCAAGAAGGTTCCCTACTTCAAGCCCGGAAAGGAGCTGAAGGCCCTCATCGACAGGTAATCCCTCTTCACGTAGGAAGGCCCTTCCGTTCAGACCTGTCTGGCAGGCCGTCAGTTCATGGGCAACGTGAGGCGCCCCGGGAAAAAGGATGCTCAACTGCCTCGCTTTATCGAGGGAAGGGCTGAAGAGGTCCAGGAACTCTTCGGAGCCCCGGTGCCTATACTGCCGGAAGGCCCCGAGGCTACCGAAGACCAACCCGCTTTTCTCGTCCAGCTGCACCCCGGTCTTCAACCCGCCTTCCTGAACTTCCTGGGAACGATCTCCCGTTCCCTGGCCGAGAGCGTCGGAGAGCCCCGGGAGTCTCAACAGACCGAGTGGGCCTATTTCCAACTCCTGCTCCAGATCACCAAAAATATCATCGAGAACGAGCGGCGCTCTGGGCTCCTGAACCTCTTCTGGCTGGCCCATTCCAAGGAGGTCGCGGGCACTGTCCACGAGTACTTCAACCGTGAAGGGGTTCCGGCGTATCTCAAGTACCAGATGCACCCGCTGGTACGCGGTTTCTACCGTCTCCTTCATCGATCAACCTTGCACCATTTCTCCAGCAGCGCCGCTCAAACCCTGGAGTATAACCTCGGGAACCCGTTCAACCATCGCCTGATGGAGAGCCTTTTCGACGATCAACTTCCCCTCACCGAGCTAGACATGCCCCGCGTGAATCTCGAGGGGGTGCTGATCCCCCAAAACCGGCGGTTCCGTCTCAGCGGGGAGGAGTTCAGAGAGCTGGCGAATGTCCTGCGTGACCGGATTCGCCAGGGGGTCATCAGGCAAGAGTACCCGCTGCTTGATCTGGTGAAGGCCCATCTGCCGACCCTGGACGCGTCCATATATGATCAGGAGGCAGCCCGAGTCAAGATGATGTTTCACCCGACCATCGTGACGTATCTCCTCACGGACTACGACGAGACCCACGGGCGGCTCACCAGTTCATCCGTCCTCAAGGCGGCTCGGGACCGCCGCGGCGGATGGCAACATCTCTTCCGGGATTACCTCGACCTTGTCCAGGCGGTGCGACGCTCTGAAGTTATCCACTGGCAACGGAGCAACATTGCCCTGATTCCTGCAGGGTTCGTCGAAATCGACCTCAAGAAATACTTCGCCGAGGGGCGGCTCTTCCAGTTTTCCGAAGCCACCGAGATCGTCCAGAGTGCGCGCAAGGTGACGATTCTCTTTGCGGACCTCCGGGGTTTTACGGCGGCCTCGGAGGGTGGAATCTCTGAAGTTGAGCTCTCGCGTTCCCTGTACCCTGTGTTCGACCCCGTGGCGGGCATCGTCAGACGGTTCCAGGGGCAAATCGACAAATTCACTGGTGACGGAGTGATGATCACTTTTGGCACCGCCCAGGCCACCCCTGAAGACGAAATGAACGCCCTCCGCACCGCGATTGCGATCCAAGGGGTGGTCAAGGAGCTCCAGGCGCAGGGCAGGATGTCTTACCGCATGGGAATCAGTCTTCATACGGGTCGGGCCCAAATCAGCCGCTTCATCCGCGACGAAAAGTCGGTCGATACCACGGTGATCGGCCGCCATGTCAATATCGCCAGCCGTGTCACAGGCTCTGGGAGCCGCCCCTGGGAGTTGGAAGACGAGACGAGACCCCAGCTGGGAAATGTGGATCAAGACGTCTGGATCGATCAGGAAGGGATCCTGTACAACTGGGGAATTGCAGCGACCCAAGAGCATGTGGAGGTGCTTCGACGCAGTGTCCCCTGGCAGGTGGAGGAAGGGAAGCGGGGCACCCGATATACGTATTTCGACCCGAAACTCCAAAAAAAGATCTTGATCGAGTATGTGGGGGATGCTAAGTTGAAGGGTGTCGGGCGGGCGCAGCCTATCTACCGGGTGATCACCGCTTGACGATCCGGGAAGGCCGATGGTACGATGAGAATTACCTTATGGGCACCCTGGAGGATGCAGTACATCGTGGGACCGAGGTCCGACGGATGTATCCTCTGTGAGAAGGCGCACGACACGGAAGACACCAAGAATCTGATTCTGGCCAGGGGCTCCTGTACATACGTCCTCATGAACATCTACCCGTACAACTGTGGTCACCTGATGATCGCTCCCTACCGCCACCTCGAGTCCCTGGAGAAGCTTTCGGTCGAGGAAAAGGGGGAGATGGTTGCTTGGGCATCGAAGAGCGAGCGCATCCTCCGAGATGCCTTCCACGCCGAGGGATTCAACATCGGGATGAACCTGGGAAAAGTGGCGGGGGCGGGGATCGATGACCACCTGCACATGCATGTGGTTCCCCGCTGGAGTGGGGACACGAACTTCATGCCGGTCTTGGGCGAAACCAAGGTGATTCCGGAGTACCTGGAGGAGACGTACGCCAAGCTCCTGCCCTACTATGCGGATACCTGAGGGAAGGGGAGAAGAGCAATGCTGATCCGGATGTCCGTCCGGGGGATCGCCCTTGATCCGATCACCAATATGCCCATCATCATTCTCAAGGACGTGGAGGAGAAGCGGGCGCTCCCGATCTGGGTGGGAATCTTTGAGGCAAACGCTATTGCCCTCGAGCTCGAGAAGATCGCGACGCCTCGGCCCATGACCCATGACCTGATCAAGAACATTCTCGACGGGCTGGGGGCCACCGTACAGCAGATCGTGGTCAATGACCTCAAGGACAACACCTTCTTCGCCGTCATCGAGGTCAACTATAACGGGAATATGGTGAGTATCGACGCGCGACCCTCGGACGCGATCGCGTTAGCGCTGCGAGTGAACGCGCCGATTTTCGTCACGGAGAAGGTGGTGAGCAAGGCGAAGAGCATGGACATCGCCGAGGAAAAGGAAGAGACGGATCGCTGGAAAGAGTGGTTGGAGAATCTCAAGCCCGAGGATTTCGGCAAGTACAAGATGTAGTCCGCTCCCAAACTATATTGCTGTCACGGCCGCCCAGCGCGCGGCCTTTATTTTTCCCAGGGAAGCGATGGGGTTTCTAGGGGAGGGTGGGTTGTGGTTATTCGAAGTGTTAGGTCAGGGCAGTGTTATGTAAATTGCGTGAGGAGTTTACATAATACTCCTTATCCGACGTAACATATCCTACCGTTCACCTACCGCCATCAACTCCTCCGCCCGACGGGCCCAGGAAGTCCCTGCGTATTCCTCGGCGATACGCCGATACACTTCCACCGCCTCGGCCCGGCGATCAAGGTGGCTCAGCGACCGGGCAAGCCCGAGGAGTGCTTCGATGCTGAGACTGGAATCCTTGTAGCGTTCCCCGAGGGTACGAAAGATGGCCGCGGCGTCCTCATAGCGTTGCTGGGCTTCCAACGTGTAGCCTTTCCCGATGCCGGCCAAGAGCACCCACGATCCTGCAGGATACTGCTCGAGATACCCCTGATACGCGCGGAGCGCCTTTTCGTAGTCCGCTCTTTGATAAGAGATGTTTCCCATGAGGAGCAACGCCTGCTCCGCTGCCTTCGAGGAAGGATACTCCTTCCGGATCTGGGGGAGTAGCACCTGCGCTTCTTCCAGCACCCCGCTGTTTCCCTCTGAAGGTTCCCCCCCCTCCGTTACCTTGAGCAACGCCTCGAAACCGGTAAGCGCCCTCGTCATAAGGGCTTGCGCAGCTTCTTCCTGTCTCGTCCTCCAGGTGTGATACCCCCACCATCCCAGGGCTGCCGCCAAGACTGCGAACGCCCCAAGTCCAAGCGGCAGGCGTCGCTCATACAGCCAGAGCGCTACATCCCGGGGTGTCACCCCGCTCGATGGCCTCGCACCCCATTTGGGTGGCATACAACCCTCATCCTTACGTCGATGTGAGGCCTGGCAGGCCCCCCCCCGAATCCGCCGCACGGATGACCTGCCCTGACGCTCCGGATCGACTTTTCTCTTGTAGCACCTCAGGGTACTTGCGGGCAACTCCAAAGTCGCCTCGCATCGACGCCAGGACATTCTTTCCCATTCGTGGGTGTCATTTCAGGGGGATTTGTATAGCTGAACTGTAACTTTATATAGTATAGTGTTAATAGCTGTTATTATTGACATAAATAAACATGCAATAACGAGGGTTGACGAGACCTGTGTTCGATGGCAAGACCAGGCTTGCTGGCTTCGTTGGCCTGCTCCTGGGTTGGAACGGGCCTGGCCGGCTGGGTGACCATTTCGGAGGCAGGGAGGCTGGAGGGGATTGGCAAATAGCTGGTGGGCCTGGCAGGACTCGAACCTGCGGCACGAGGTTTAGGAAACCTCTGCTCTATCCGCCTGAGCTACAGGCCCACGCATAGTCACAGCGCTGAGGGATGGCTGTCCCTACCGTGCCGTACAGTTGAGAGCTTCTGGACCGCCTCATGTAGGTCGCCCTCGCTCACTATAGCATACCTCCTGCACACGCTCACACGCTCTCGGTTTTGTGGCCGGTCAGCGCCATGGCGGCAGAGCGGGACACACCGGCGCGCTCCAAGTTCCTTACGGTTGTACGGCGGAAATCGTGCGGGATGCGGTCCCGGGCAGCTCACTACTCCCGGGTATAGCCCCTGGACTTCATGCACTTCTGAACTAGCTCCTCCCGGTACTCCTCAAGCCCTCGCGGCCACGGAGCCTGGTTGACCATCGCCGCGTCCCTCTTGCACTCGGATTCGTCCCTCTCGGCTTGGCGGATGTCAACTCCCGGGGGCAGCTGCCAATACGAGGCTTTCGGGGCACATGCGGCCAGCATACTCAACAGGATAACTGTCAAAACCTCCCTCACGTCCCCCCCTTTCAGTTACGCGTCTCGGCGCACAGTTCGCACGGGCGCGACGTGTCAAGCGCCTTCAACCGCCATCGGGGCCGCCTTGCCCGAAAACGCGCCCGTAAGCCTCCGGTCAGCCCGCCGCAGGATGGGCTGCCCCATCGCTACCCTACCCTCTCGGACCCTCAGAAACCGCTTGGCCTCAGTCTCCTTCTTGGTGCCGGTGCTCTCGCGGATCGGGCGACCGTTTACGTAGTATTTCACCCACCAGACGTTCCCGCGCTTGTAGATCATGCCCATCCCTCACTCTCCTTCCCGTCTAGGGGCTATGCCCTTCCGACTAATTCCATCTCCCCGCCTTCCCATCGTTTTATCTCTCCTTAGCCCTACTTCATGGGGGGCTTGCCCGCGTCAGTAAGCTTCTGGTTGAGGGCAGCTCGTTTTTCTGCAAGCCGTGCTGGCCGGACAAAGTAGAAGTCGAAAAGAGCCTCCAGGACGTCAAGGTTCCGTTCCGTTCGACCTTGTAGAGCTTGCCGATCTGTATTTGTATGCGAAGGTTAATCTTTTTCGTCACTGAAAACCTTCCTTCTACTCCGCTTTCGACACCCCCAGCGTGGGGGCCGAAAAAGAGACTTGCTAGGCAATCGGCTCCGGGGTGTTGATCCCGATGTACCGGATACTTTCCCGCTTCCATCCAATGCAGCAGACTTCTATGGTGTCGCCGTCGATCACGCGGACGACCTGGACAACGGTTGAGTCACCCTGGGATAGACTAGGTGCAGGGAGAAACGCAAGGAGGGCGGTGAAAAGAAAAGCCCCCGCAGCATGGCGCCGCAAGACCCCCGTGGCTTGCGACCGCAAGGGGCTCCGGGCGAACCCTCGGGATGGTATCCTCTGCTCCGTTATCTCTCGACGTAAGCTGAGACGGACGTCACAGACGTAGCAAAATTGGAACCCGAAGCGGTCACCGATCCGCTTGAGAAAACAGCCGTTGGTCTAGTCTCCCCGACGTATCGATATTCGAGCTCCATGTGCGTATGGACCTGTTCTGGCGAGGAAGGATTGACCGTGATGGATTCGGGCACGGCTCCAGAGTGGAAGAGGAACCCCTTTATGGTGATGATGGCGATTCCCACGGTCCCCCGAAGGAATCCAGCCCATGTACCTTCCCCGCTTACGTTGGTTCCGCTTGAGCAATCCGTCCACAGTATGCTATCCACCGATCCCTCTACTCTAAGCAGGGGCGAGCGCCTTCTTGCGGCCCCCAAGACGACTGAATTGGCTTATCCGTACGGTGGTGTCAGGAAACACGGCGCGTATTTCCAGAGTCCCACCCATCGCATTGATCGCTTTTTCCAGCGTGCTCACGTACATGTCCACGCTGCTCTCAATCTTTGAGATCGCGGGCTGCCCCTTGCGAAGTTTCTTGGCGAGGCGTACCTGCGTCAAGTCGCGGGCTGCACGCAACTCGCCTAGGGCCATTTCACGAATGAACACCTCCGCCTTGGCTTGGGCGCGAGCCTGCGCCTCCGGCGGCATCTTTGCTCGCAGTGTCGCGTAGTTTTTAGCCATCGATCATCCCCCCCCTCTTTAGGGTTTCAATGTGTTCGTCGTATAGCCCGTCCGCAATTGGTACAAATTGCTTGTACCATCGCTTGTTACCTGTTTTGTCGCCGCCGAGCAGCAGGATCGCGCGTCGCCGCGGATCGAAGGCGTACAATACCCTGTACGGCCGGCCAGCGTGCTGAATTATTAGTTCTTTCATGTTGGGGTGCCTCGACCCCCGAACCGTGTCGGCATGCGGCCGACCGAGTGCTGGTCCGAAGCGTTCCAGGAGCCGTACCTTGGCATCAATGTCCTCCTGCTCTTCATCTGTTAAGCCGTCCCACCACTTCTCCAGCTCATCGGTGTATTCGACTTCCCACATGGCCGCCTCGAACGTTATCGGCGTCCCGGCGTATATTCTACTTATGGAATATCGCTCATTAGTAATATTTTGTCAAGGGGAAAGTGCAATAAACCTGCCAGCTATCCCTTTGTGGCCAAAATCGTAATACAAACGGGCACTTTCTCTAACGCCATGAACGTGCCAGCGACCGCGTATAATCGACCCCATTCTACCCCACAGCGGCCAAGCACAAAAGTAAAAACCCCTCGATAAGTCAGCAACTTACCGAGGGGTTCCAGATCGCGCCTGAACTTAGGAAACCTCTAAGCTAGAGGCCCCATCATGGGCGGAACACACAGTCTCTGTTCCCCCATTCTAGGCAATTGCAGGCCCGTCGGCAAGACAGAGTTCGGCGGTGGTTTGAAATCCCGCTTCCTTGGGACTTGGACACGGGACCGCGAGTACCATGGTCCGTCAAGGCCTGTTCGCGCGAGAGAAGGCACACGTATAGGGTTGGGGTACCTCGGGACCCCATGGCCATGGAGGATGGGTGCCTCGCCAAGGGAGAAGGCTTACTGACTCACCTCGGGTTCCACGTTAGGCGCAGAGGGAAGGGTGTCACCAGGGACGTCACCGATGAAGGTAAGCGACTCCTCCCCCTTCAGGTGGTGAGGGCTCACGGCCCAGTTTCCCCGACAGGTCAAGCTGAGCACCTCGTGTGTCGTCTTGGGGCCGACGAAAAGACTCGTGTAGATGCTGCTCAGGCCCCCGAGGACACAGAAGCTGGCCTTCACCGGGAAGTACACCACTGACCCAACCACGCTTCCCGTCCCAATGCCGATCTGCTCGAGGGTACTCTCGTCCGGGCCGGTATCCGCCCACACGGGCACCACCAGCGCCACGAGGGCCAAACCGATCAGGATTGCCGCGATCCGTTTCTTCTTCATCGATATCCCCCCTTTTCTCTCTTCCTGTTCCGTGCTTCCTTCTCGACCGCGTTCTCTGAAAAAGCATAATTATTTATGTCTATATATATGGGTATAATACTTCTGTCAAGAAAAATTTGACAGTCCCCCTTTTTTGCTCTAGACTCCCGGAGCGATGGCCCAGGAAAGGAAAGCCAAAGAGATCGGTCGCAGAATCACCGGTATCCTCGAGGCCAAGGGGTGGCGAAAGACCGATCTCATACGCCGGTCAGGCCTCAAGCAGGCATCCGTCTACGAATGGCTCCGGGGTGAGGCCGAACCCAGGGGTGAGGCACTCAGCAAGATTGCCCAGGCCCTCGAGGTCTCGACCGACTATCTCCTGGGATCGGATCCCGTGTATAGCCGGTTGACCTACAGGCAGGTTGCGGCGAAGGAAAGCCTGCGCTTGTCCCTTCGAGCGCTTGACATTCGACCCGGGCATGCCGACTACCTCATGTACGAGGAGCTGGGATCCCTTGACGGAGCTCCCAAGTCGGTCACGGGGTGGCGCGACTTCATCACCCAGTTCTTGCCAAAGATCAGCGAGCACCTTCGCGCGGATTCTCCCCGGCAAGGAGGCGATCGGCCCCGCAAGGTGTTTCCGCTACAGCGGCCAGACACGCCTGCGGGAGGCAGAAAGAGGAGAGGATTGTGAGGCAGACATACGGGATCTGTAAGAAAGAAAGCGAAGCCTAGTACTGAATGAGGGAAAAGACGGGATAATCGGCGAGCTTCTCTCGCCCTTTGAGAAAGGTCAGTTCCACCAGGAAGGCAATCTCCACAATTTCCCCGCCGAGCTTGTTCACCAGATCGACAGCCGCCCCAACAGTCCCCCCTGTGGCGAGGACGTCGTCGGCAATAAGGACCCGCGTGCCTGGCTCAAGGGCATCCTCGTGGATCTCCAGCGTATCTGTCCCGTACTCCGACTGATAGACCGCCCGATAGGTTCGAAACGGGAGCTTCCCCGCCTTTCGGATCAGCACATGTCCGGCGCCGAGCTTGTAAGCCAAGGCAGAGCCAATGATAAACCCCCGGGCTTCTACACCGACGACCACGTGAATCCCCCGGTCCCGGTACCGATCACCTAACAAGTCAAGGGCCGCTCGAAAGGTCTGGCTGTCGGCCAGGAGAGGCGTGATGTCCTTGAAGACGACACCCGGTTTCGGAAAATCGGGAATATCCCGAATTTTTCCTTTGAGAATGTCGATCATCGCCTCGGCCATCCTCTCCCCTTTACCGCCCAAAGCGAACGCTGAAACTCATGAACCGTCCCGTATAGGGCCCCCAGGACTCCTCCACCCTCTCCACGCGGGCGCCGGACGGCCCCTGCTTCAGCTGCTCCAAGAGCTGTTCGAGGGTGCTTCGCTCGCCCTCGGCCATCACCTCGACGCTCCCGTCCGACCGATTCATGACATAGCCGGCAAGCCCGATCTCCTCAGCCACACGTTCGGTAAAGTACCGGAACCCCACCCCCTGGACCCTTCCGATGACCCGAGCGGTCAGCGATGCCTTTTCCGGGACCATCGCGTCCTTGCCCCCCGCCCGATGAAACTGCTCACCGCATGGGACCGAACCCGATTCTTCATCCAGAGTCCCATCATGGCGCGAGCACACGATGCGGTGAAGGGGAGAAACGGAAAGATAATCGAGACAGGTGATTGGTCGGGGCGCGGGGATTTGAACCCCGGACCCCTTGGTCCCGAACCAAGTGCGCTACCAGGCTGCGCTACGCCCCGACATGGAATACTACCCTGTCCTCACTCCCCCTGCCAGCCGTGTTCACCCACCAACCTGACGAAGACGCAACCGACCAGCTCCTCCTGGTCCACCCCATCCTCTTTTCTCAAGACCCTGCGCAGAGTCTGGGCATGGGGAGATCCCACCGGAATCACCAATCGTCCGCCCACCTGAAGCTGCTCTACGAGGGGAGGCGGCACGCAAGGGGCGCCTGCCGTGACCACGATCGCCTCAAAGGGGGCCACCTCAGGCCACCCCATGCTTCCGTCGCCAACGCGTATGGTCACGTTATCGTATCCGAGGCGTCTCAGGGTCCCTTGTGCGCGATCAGCAAGGGCGGGAATGCGCTCGATCGAATAGACCTGACCAGCCAACTCCGCCAACACAGCGGCCTGGTATCCTGATCCAGTGCCGATCTCTAGGACCCGTTCGCCTCCCTGAAGGGAGAGGGCAGCGGTCATCACCGCGACCATGTATGGCTGCGAGATTGTCTGCCCCTCTCCGATCGGCAAGGGGGCGTCTTCGTACGCTCGCCCGGCGAGGACAGGATCAACGAACAGGTGTCGTGGAACCTTGCGCATCGCCTCGAGGACCCGAACATCAGCAATCCCTCGCCGCTCCACCTGCTCTTTGACCATCCGTGCCTGGGCGGTGGCATAATCACCGGCTGCTGCCCCCCACCCATTCCCTCCCCCATTGGAACAACACCGTTCAGTGTGCAAGTGTACCACGCTCCGCGGCATGAGGGGTCTCGTCATGCCAAGAGAGTCTCCCACCCCTTGAGAGCCTCCGCTGCCGCGTAGTTGGTCAGATCGAGATGGAGCGGGGTGATCGAGATCTTCCCCTCCATCACCGCCTCGTAATCGGTCCCGCCCAAAAGCTCCCAGGTAGGTTCCCCTCCTCCAATCCAGTAATACGTTTTTCCCCGAGGATCCATCTTCTCCACGATGAGCTCATTATAGCTCCGCTTGCCTTGGCGGGTGACCGCCACTCCCCTCACCTCCCCGGCCGGGACATTGACGTTGAGCAGGGTGTCCCGCGGCAGCCCCCGCTCCAGCACCGCCAGGGCCAGGCGCACCGCAAAGGCGGCCGCCGTCGCCAGGCCGTGCTGCGAAGGCTCGACCGCTGAAATGGCGATGGCAGGGATGCCCAAGAGGGTTCCCTCCACGGCGGCCGAGACGGTCCCGGAGTAGGTGATGTCATCGCCCAGATTTGCTCCCAGATTGATCCCCGAGACGACCAGTCGTGGCCTTTCCTTGAGCACCCCCATGACCCCGAGCGTGACACAATCGGTCGGGGTGCCATCCACCACGTACCAGCGGGGAGCGATCTCCGTGGCCCGGAGGGGCTTGTGGAGAGTGAGTGAGTGTCCAGCGGCACTCCGCTCGCGGTCGGGAGCGATGATAGACAGCTCTCCAACCTCTTCCAAGGCCCCGGCTAACGCCTTGAGCCCAGGGGAGTGGATGCCGTCATCATTGGTGACCAAGATCGTCGGTCGCTTTGACATGCCCCTGCTAGAGACCGGAGGCGGGAATGCCGCGGACGGCTCGGGGACCGCTCGGACGAGCATATGAATGAGTGCTGGTCGGGGCGCGGGGATTTGAACCCCGGACCACTGGCCCCCCATGCCAGTGCGCTACCAGGCTGCGCTACGCCCCGATCCCGAGGCTGAGCTACGATCGATCGAGGAGTATGCCAATGGCCTCGAGCCCTTCCCGGATCCGCTGGACTTGCTGAAGGAGATCAGTCGGCTCTGTCTCGTCCTGGAGCTGCCGCCTCGCCCCAGCAATGGTGTATCGCTTGTCATACAAGAGTTCCTTGATCTTTAAGATGATTTCGATATCCCGCTTCCGGTAGAGGCGTTGGCCGGTGCCACTCTTTTTTGGCTGGAGCGGGGGGAATTCCGATTCCCAATACCGCAGGATATACGGCTGGATTTTGGTGAGACGCGCCACCTCGCCGATGCGAAAATACAGCTTGTCCGGAATCGGCTCCCTCCGGCGCGAGTCACCCCGCCTCGTTTCCCGCCGGGACGTTGACACGTGCCTCCGCGACTGATTCGCCACGCCTGGCATCCTCCAGAACTACGCCTGGGAGTTAACTGCCTGTTGAAGTGCCTTCCCGGGTTTGAATTTGAGGACCTTGCGCGCCGCGATGATAATCTCCGACCCGGTCTGCGGATTTCTCCCTTTTCTGGCCCGCTTCGCCCGCACCTGAAAGGACCCAAATCCCACCAACTGAATCTTCTCACCCTTGGTCATGGCCTCTTTCAGGGCCTCAAATGTCGCTTCGACCGCCTCCATTGCCTGTTTTTTCGTCAACCCCTTTTCTGCTACCAGCGCTGCCAGGTCTGCCTTGGTCATGCCGCCACCTCCCTTCTTCTTCCCCGGCCTGAGGAGACACCATGCACCTCCCCCGCCAGACGCTCACGGGAAGAAAATTCAGCGTTTGATAATGACGGGTGTGAACCCCTGTTTCTTGAGGGCCTCGAGGGTCTTGAGCGCCTCCGCGCGATCTGCGTATTCGCCGACCCAAACCTGGTGCACCGGGGTGGAGGCAGGCTGGGAAACGATCCTAGCCGTGTGGTTTTTCTTCTCCAGATTGCGAGCGAGGTCGATGGCGTCGTCCAGGCGGACGGATGATCCCACCTCGAGACGGAACTTCCCGTTCGCGCCCTGGATCACATTCGACGGAAACCCGTCCACGTTCAGTTGCCGTGCGGCCTGCTCCGCCTCCTCGCGGCTGTTGAATTCCCCGCTGTAGACTCGATGGCGGGTGACGCGGGCTGTGGTCTTTTGCACAACCGCACTGTACCCGAGCTTCTTGAGCCGCTCCAGAAGGGACCGGGCGTTCTGCTCGACGACCAGGGAAGCGACCTGGACACTGTAGCGCGCCTCTCCCTTTTCCTTCGGCTCCGTCGCCTTGGCCAACGACTTCGGGGCGGGTTTCTCTGCGACCGTCGGGGCGGGTGGCGGCTGGGGAGCCGCCTTGTCGACCCTCGTTGGCGCTGGGCGTTCGGATGGAGTCTCCGGCGGTTTCGTCACCCCCGGCACCGCTTCCCTCGGGGTTTCCGCCTTGGGTGACACCTCTGGCTCTCGCCTCTCGGTCTCGGGTGGTTTCAAGGGGATTGGCGGCTTCACCGGCACCTGACTCACTTGTGGAGGTTTCGTTGGAGTCGGGGGCGGGGGCGGCGGTGCACTCTTGCCACCAGGGGAAAGGGAAATCGGCAGGGGCAGTGGGATGTCGCCAAAGTACGTGGTGTACACATAGAGGCCCCCGGCGATAACAACGCCGACAAGACCTATGATGAGCAACCGCCTGGCCTGTGGACTCAAGCTCCCGGTGGATCCCCTCTCTGGGTCTAAGGGTTCAAATGACCTTTTCAGAAAATTATATCTTTTCATAGACACTCCTTGAAGAAACCGTGCGCAACCTTGCGTATTATAGTGATCAAAGGGTCATGTGTCAAACCTTTTTTTTCGGCGTCTTTGCCTCGTATGAGCGGACGGCGCCCAGGAAAACGCCGGACCCATCGCAGGCTTACGGAATCTTTGCTTTAAGGTAATGGCTATAACCCTCAGTGATCACGGCAGAGACCGTATCTCCCGGGACAAGCGACTCTTGCGGGAAGTGGACCAGTTGGTTTCTCCGGGTGCGACCAGTCGCAACGCTGTGCATCTTCGGGTTCGGCCCCCCCTCGATCAAGACCTCCTCGATCTTGCCCACCCGCTCGCGATTCTTCTCCAGCGCGATCTCGTCCTGAAGCTGGAGGACGGTATGAATCCGTTCTGTCTTCGCTTCCCCTGAGACCTGATCGGGATACGTGGTGGCCGGCGTGAGCGGCCGGACGGAGTATTTGAAGGCGAAGATGCTATCGTACCGCACCTGACGCAGGAGGCTCAGGGTTTCCTGAAAATCCTCTTCACTCTCTCCGGGAAAGCCCACGATGAGATCGGTGCTCAACGCGATGTCGGGCACCGTCTGTCTGAGCATCGCGACCTTTTCGAGGTATTGCTGCCGGGTATAGAGGCGACGCATGCGCGCCAGGACCCGATCGGACCCGGCCTGCACGGGAAGATGCAGATGCTCGCAGACACTCCTCAGGCGGGCCATCACCTCGATGAGGTCCGGGGTCAGGTCTCTCGGATGCGAGCTCGTGAAGCGCACTCGCATGTTCCTCCCCACCAGGGCATCGATGGCCCGCAGGAGATCGGAGAAGCGCGTGCGGGGTTTGAGATTCTTGCCGTACGCATTGACAGTCTGCCCCAGCAAAGTGAGCTCCTTGTAGCCCTGCTTCAGCAACTCCTCGACCTCGGCCAAGATGTCTTCGGGAGGGCGGCTCCGCTCTGGTCCTCGGGTATAGGGCACGACGCAGAAGGTGCACAGGTAATTGCACCCCTCCATGATGCTGACCCAGGCCTTGAAGGGGCTCTCGCGGCGAGGTCGCGGTGAGCGGATATAGAGGGGGAGCGGCTCCTGGGGTCGGGGGAGGACCGGGGGAGCCGGGGCGCCTCTGAGCATCTCCGGGATGCGATAGATCATTGCCCCGGGCCCGGCCAGCAGGTCGAGGTAGGGAAAGCGATCCTTGAGGCGAACCCCCTCCCGCTGGGCCAGGCATCCACACAGGCCGATCTTCATTCGAGGGTTCTGGATCTTGAGCTTTTGGAAGGTCCCGAGGAGACTATAGACCTTCTGTTCGGCTTTTTCGCGGATGCTACACGTATTGATGAGGATCAGGTCCGCTTCCTCTGCCGTCTCTGTCAGCTCGAAGCCTTCCTGGGCCAGGACGCCGGCGATCTTCTCTGAATCCGCTTCGTTAGCCTGACAGCCGAAGGTAATCAGCTTGAGCTTGGCCATCCATCCACCTTCTGCGTCGCGGGCGCGTTCAGTCAGTACAGGTGGCAACTCACCCAGTGCCCGGGGGAGACCTCGCGAAGGACCGGGGCCTCCGTGTCACACGGATCAAAGCGCTTGGGACAACGTGGGTGGAACCGGCAACCGGCCGGGACCTGGATGGGACTGGGCGGGTCTCCCTCGAGGATGATCCGTTGCCGTTTGGTCTTGGGGTCGGTCACCGGGATCGCGGACAGGAGGGCCTGCGTATAGGGATGGAGAGGATTCCGGTACAGCTCATCGCTTTCCGCCAGCTCCACGATCTGCCCGAGGTACATGACCGCGACGCGATCGCTGATGTGCTTCACCACCCTGAGGTCGTGGGCAATGAACAGGTAGGTGAGCCCCAGCTGCCTTTGGAGATCCTCAAAGAGGTTGATCACCTGCGCTTGGATCGAGACATCCAGGGCGGAGACCGGTTCGTCTGCGATTAAGAGCTCCGGGCCCACCGCGAGCGCCCGGGCAATGCCGATCCGCTGCCGCTGCCCGCCGCTGAACTCGTGGGGGTAGCGACCCATATGTTCGCGCCCCAGTCCCACCATCTCCAGGAGCTCTGCCACTCGATCGGTCTTCTCCTTTCCCCGCGCCAGCCGGTGGATGACCAACCCTTCGCCCACGATCTCCTTCACCGACATGCGGGGGTCCAGCGAGGAATAGGGATCCTGGAATACAATCTGCATCTTGCGCCGGAGCTGGTGCATCTCCTTCCTGTTCGCCTTGAAGACGGGAGTCTTGCCGAAATGGACCTCCCCGGCGGTCGGCTCCAAGAGCCTGAGGACGAGGCGCGCCGTGGTCGATTTGCCGCACCCCGACTCCCCCACCAGTCCCAGGGTCTCTCCCCGACCGATGGCAAAGCTCACGCCATCCACCGCCCGAACGTCGGCCCGCTCCCCGAACCAGAGCCCCTTCTTGACGGGGAAGTATTTCTTGAGATCTTTCACCACAAGAAGGGGTTCCATGGTTCGCTGCTACGCCAGGATGCACCGAGCCCAGTGGCCTGGTCGAATCTCCCTGAGTTCCGGCTCTGTGGGCCAACAGTCTCCGATCACCTTCGGACACCGGGGGGCGAACTTGCATCCGGTGGGGAGGTCCAACAGGTTGGGGATGAGACCGGGGATTGCCGTCAGGCGCCTGTGCCGTTTTCCCGTCTCCAGTTTGGGGAGCGATTCCAATAGGCCCTGGGTGTAGGGATGCAGGGGGGTCTCAAAGAGCTGTTCCGCGGAGGCCTCTTCCACGACCCTGCCGGCATACATCACCACGACCCGGTCGGCAGTCTCCGCAATGACCCCCAGGTCGTGGGTGATCAGGATCACCGCCATCTGCATCTCCTCCTGGAGACCCATGAGCAGGTCGACGATCTGTGCCTGGATGGTCACGTCCAGGGCGGTGGTGGGCTCATCGGCGATGAGGAGCCTCGGACCTAAGGCGAGGGCCATCGCAATCATGACGCGCTGGCGCAATCCCCCCGAGAGCTGGTGGGGATACTCGTACGCCCTCCTGGCGGGGTCGGGAATCTTGACCCGCCGCAGAACCTCAACCGCCCGATCCCATGCTTCCCGCCTGGAGACCTTCTGATGGTGCCGGATCCCCTCCGCCACCTGCTCCCCCACCGTGAAGACCGGGTTGAGGGACGTCATGGGCTCTTGAAAGATCATGGAGATGGCGCACCCGCGGATGCTGCGCATCTCCTCCTCGGGCAGGCGTAAGAGATCTCGCCCCTCAAAGCAGATCGTGCCGCCGACAATCCTCCCCGGAGGGTTCGGGATCAATCGAAGGATCGACAGGGCGGTGACCGTCTTCCCGCACCCCGACTCCCCCACCAGGCCGAGCGTCTCGCCGGGCCGAACACTCAGAGTCACCCCGTCAACGGCCCGGACCACCCCTTCTCCCGTGAAGAAGTGGGTCTGCAGGTCTTGGATCGTCAAGAGGCTTCCGTTCCTCACCTAGGACCTCAGACGCGGATCCAGGACATCGCGCAGCCCGTCGCCCAGCACATGGAACCCAAGAACCGTACAGGTGATTGCCAGACCGGGAAAGACGCACAACCAGGGCTTGGCGGTGAGATAGACGACCCCTTCGGCGAGGAGGGACCCCCAACTCACCATGGGGGGCTGGATCCCGAGGCCGAGAAAGCCGAGGCCCGCCTCTGCGAGGATATTGGAGGCGACCCCGAAGGTCATGGCCACCAGGATCGGGGCCAAGCAGTTCGGGAGCAGATGCCGAAAGATGATCCTTCCCTTTCCCGCTCCCAAGGCAACGATCGCTGCGATATGTTCCGCCTCTCGCAGACTGAGGACTTGTCCCCGCACCAGCCGAGCCACCGACGTCCATCGGACGGCCGTCAGCACGATAATGACACTCAGCAGCCCGGGTTGCTCAAGGACCGCCGTCAACGCAATGGCCAACACGAGCCCCGGAAAGGCCATCACGGCATCGGTAGTGCGCATCAAAACGCCGTCCATGCTACCACCGAAATACCCAGCAAACAAGCCGATTGTCACGCCGATTGGGGTCACCACCAGCTCGACGACGATTCCGACGAGGAGGGAGATCCGCGCCCCATACAAAACCCGGCTCAGCAGGTCGCGGCCTAGCAGATCAGTCCCGAACCAATGGTCACCCCGAGGGGGAAGCAGGCTGAATCCCTGTAACCTTTCAGGGATTCGGGTGGGGTCGTACGGCGCCAGCAGGGTGGACAGCAGCGCCATCAGGCCAAAGAAAAGAAGGATCGCAGAGCCCAGGACGATCCCGGGTGACCATCGCCCCTGCCCCGAAAAGAGCCCCCGCATCGATCGTCCTGTGCCCCTCTGTGCGCGTTCGGACATGGACGGTGTCACTCCGCTAATCTCACCCGAGGATCCACGAGCGCGTACGCCAGGTCGACCACGAGGTTCGCCCCGAGGTAGATGAGGGCGAAGAGGAGCGTCGCCCCCAACACCACGGGGAGGTCGCGATTGCCCACCGCAGCCACCAGCAGGCGACCGAGCCCTGGCCAGCCAAAGACCGTTTCGGTCAGGGGTGCACCGACAAGGAGATCTCCGAGGCTGATCCCGACAAGGGTCAGGATCGGCAAGACCCCGTTCCGAAGGCCATGTTTCAGGATAACCACCCGCTCTTTGAGACCCTTGGCCCGTGCCGTCCGGACGTATTCCTGTCGGAGGACCTCGAGGAGAGCGCTCCGAGTCATCCGGGCGATGTAGCCCGCCTGGAGTGCCCCCAGCGTGAGGGCGGGAAGTACGAGGTGGCCGAAGGCTCCATCGCCGTATCCCGAGATGGGAAACCATCCAAGCGAGACGGCAAAAAGCAGGATCAGCATCATCCCAAGCCAGAAGACGGGCGTCGAAATACCGAGGAGCGAGAGCGTCATCATGAGGAGGTCCACGCCAGTGTTGTGTCGTACTGCCGCCACGATCCCCGCAGCCATCCCCAGCACGACCGCCACGACCATCGCCGCCACCGCCAGCCGCACCGTCGCCGGGAGCCGCTCGGCCAGGGTCTCACTCACCGGCCTTCCCTGCCGGTAGGAGTAACCCAAATCCCCGACCAGGAGCTTCCCCATATAGAGGGCATAGCGGTGCCACAACGGCTTATCGAGCCCGTATTCTGCCCGGATCCTGGCCACCACCTCTGGATCGGCGCGCTGCCCCATCATCACCCGAACCGGATCCCCGAGGGCCACATGAGTCAACAGGAAGGTGATGAGCGTCACCCCAAACAGAACCGGGAACGCCTGCCCGCACCTGCTGAGGACATACCTCCTCATCGTTGTCCCCCAAGCGGCGGCCTTTCCGCGTCTCCCCTCATCGCTCCAGGACCTTGACGAAAAAGGCGAATACCTTCTCCTTATACTTCTTCGGGTCCCGCGCATAGGTTCCACCGTGATCGGCCCCCTCGATGATCCACAGTTCGGCTCGATCAGGGGGCGCGGCCTCATAGAGAAGACGGGCGTGCTCGACGGGAATCTGCCGGTCACCCGCTCCATGAATAATCAGGATCGGCACTTGAGCCTTGGCAATGGCCCGGCGGGGATCGATGGTCCCGATATCGACCCCCAGCAGGGAGGCGTAGGATCGAATGAGCCACACGATCGGGGTCTTGGTAACGCCGGGGAGGTATCCGTAGACCGCCTCCACCATCCGCTCCATGTCGGCGAAGGAGGAATCCGCCACGATCCCCTTGAGATCGGCGTCCTCGACCAGAAGGAGTACTGCTGCTCCAAGGGAAAAGCCGAGCCCGCCGATGTTCGTCTCCCCGCGCCCCCTGAGATAGCGGATGGCAGCCCTCAGATCCTCCTGCTCCCGGTATCCGACCGTGGTTACGCTTCCCTCGCTCTGGCCGAAGGACCGAAAGTCAAACAGGAAGAGGTTGTAGCGTGGGTGGAGGAACTGGGCGAGAGGCAGCAAATCCCCCTTGTCGGCAGGATAGCCGTGGGTCACCAGGATGGTCCCCTTCGGTCTCCGGGAGGAAGGGATGTACCAGCCTCGAAGCGTCAAACCGTCTGTGGTGCGGAACCGCACGTCGTCGTACGGGAGCTTGAGATGCAAGGGGGTGATGTTGGAGTGGAACTTGAGAGGAAAAATGGCCAGCACGAATTGGACCGTGGCGAAGAGGAAAATCCCGACGGCAAGGGAGACGACAGCCCTGACCAGTAGAGAAAGGGGCGAACGCTTCACGCCCATTCCGCGGGTATGTGGGTCCGGATCCGGTCCGCCGTCTCCCCGCTCCGCTCCGGGTCCCCTGTGACGACCTTCCGATCGAATCCCCTACCCTCCCCCGTCCAACGCGGAATCGCATCCGCCACCCTCATGGCCGCGGCGTGCAGACGCTGTGCTTCGATGGTGGAGCCGATGGAGCGTCACGGTATCGATCACCTCCCCCACCTCGATGCCGTGAGGGTTATACAGGACTCGGCTCCGCAGACCAGGATCACCCAGCTCCTCAACCACAAAGTCAGCCTGGCTAAAGTCGTGGTTCCGGCAATAGCTACTGGGGATGATCACACAGGAGAGCGCGGCCCCCTTGGCGGCCTCTAGGCCGTTCTGGGAATCCTCGATGGCAAGGGCCTGTTCAGGGCGGATGGCGAGCTTCGAGAGGGTAACCCGGTACGCCTCGGGGTCCGGCTTTTTCCGGGCGACGTCTTCACCCGTGATGACGAGGGTGATCCGCGAGAAGCGATCCCGCCCAAGGAGTTTCTCAAGCAAAGGCTCGACCCACGCCCGGCTTCCGGTCGTCGCGACCGCCGTGGTCACACCCTCTCGATGCAGCTCATCGAAGAGGCGGAGGATACCGGGCCGCGGGAAGATGTCACACCCCTCGACGAGTTGACGGAAGGCTTCATTCTTGACCCGATGAAGCTCTGGCACCAGCCGATCCCGCTCGGCCGCGAGCAGCGGCCGGTACCGATCGAAGTAGAAGCGGAGGCGCTCCTTTCCGCCGGCCACCCAGAGGAGTTCCCCGTAGAGGCCCTCTCCCCATCGGTCAGGCAGGCCCAACCGCTCGAAGGCGTGATTGAAGGCCACCCGATGACCATCACGCTCCGTCTCGGCCAGCGTGCCGTCCACATCGAAGATAGCTACCTGAAGCCTGGACATCTTCACGGCGGAAGTCACCAGGTGGCCACCATCGACCCCAAGAGAATCCCGTCAGGCCCTTCCCCCGGGCCGGCGGCCGTGGCTCTCTGTCCCGAGGAGTGCCTGCCGCTCCTCCATTATCTTCTTGATGATCGGTTCGAGGATGATCTCCATGGCGAGGCCCATCTTGCCTCCCGGGACCACGATGCTATTCCGCCGCGACATGAACGAGTCACGGAGTATGGCCAGGATATAGGGGAAATTGATATGAAACTTGCCAGGGTCCCGGAACCGGATCACCGCAAAGCTCTCATCGGGTGTCGGGATGTCACGAGCAATGAACGGATTCGACGTGTCCACGGTAGGCACGCGCTGGAAATTGATATCCGTTAGCGAAAACTGGGGTATGATATAGCGCACATAGTCGGGCATGCGCCGGAGGATGGTTTCGGTGACGTCCTCCGGGGTGTAGCCTCGCTGTGCGGTGTCGCGATGGATCTTCTGGATCCACTCGAGATTGACGATGGGGACCACGCCAACCAGCAGATCTACATACTGCGCCACATTGACCTTCTCGGTGACCACTGCCCCATGCAGCCCTTCATAAAACAGGAGATCCGTGTCCTTTGGGAGGTCCTCCCAGGGGGTGAAGGTCCCTGGTTCCTGGCCGAAGGGCTCTGCCTCCTCCCAGTTGTGCGGGTAGTAACGACGCTGCCCCGTCCCCGTTTGGCTATACTGCCGGAAAAGTTCCTCCAGTTCCTCGAAGAGGTTTGCCTCCGCACCGAAATGGCTCAGGGTCCGCCCCTCACCCTGCGCCTTTGCCACAACTTCCCGCATCTCGGCCCGGTTGTACCGGTGGAAGCTGTCCCCCTCGATGAATGCAGCGTTCACCTGGAGTCTGTAGAAGATATGTTCAAATGCGACCTTCACTGTTGTGGTGCCAGCACCGGACGAACCGGTAACGGCGATGATTGGATACCTCTTCGACATGTGTCACTCCTTCCCTTCGATTACTGGCGGAGACATTCTCGGCCTCGAAGCCTGAGGGGTCGCCTTCGAGGCGCTATCGGGCCAGGTCCTCCTCCCCTCCGGTCGACCCCTTGGGGGCGTCCAGATCAGGAACCTCGGCGAAGACCCTGCTCTTCAGGATGTCGGACGCGTCGATGTGCGCCAACTCCTCTCTGGTCAGCATTCCTCCATGGGTATAGAGGCGGTTGGCCTGCCGGAGCTTGATCCGGTCGATGGCGTTTCGGACACTTCTCGCGTTGGCGAATTCCGGCAACGCCATCCGCCGTTTGAGATAGTCACGGAACGTCTCCCGCGCCGCCTCGTCGAAATGGTACTTCTGCTGGGCCACCATCATCTCCCCGATTTGCATCAGCTCTTCGATGGTAAAGTCCGGGAAGTCGAGATGGTGAGCCACACGGGAGCGCATGCCGGGGTTGAAGCTGAAGAATGTGTCCATTCGGTCCTTGTACCCGGCCAGGACCACCACAAGATCTTCACGCTGATTCTCCATCACCTGGAGCAGGATCTCGATGGCTTCCTGCCCATAGTCCCGCTCGTTCTCCGGGCGATAGAGGTAGTACGCCTCATCAATGAAGAGCACGCCTCCCATCGCCTTCTTGAGCACCTCCTTGGTCTTCGGGGCGGTGTGCCCCACGTACTGGCCGACCAAATCGTCCCGTGTCGCAGTGATCAGGTGATCCCTGCGAATGTAGCCCAGGCGATGGAGGATCTGGGCCATCCGCATCGCCACCGTGGTCTTTCCGGTGCCGGAGCGGCCCGTGAAGCACATGTGGAGAGCGGGACGTTCTGCCCCCAAGCCCACCTCCCGTCGGAGGCGGTCGACGAGGAGGAACGCGGCAATCTCGCGGATCCGGGTCTTGACCGACTGGAGGCCCACCAGCTCGCGGTCCAGACCATCTAGCACCTCCTGGACGTGGGAGTCCTTGAAGGCCTGCGTGACGTCGAGCGCGTCTTTGTCGGTCTGCGCCTCACCCATGGTGAAACTCAATCCCGTCAAACTGATCCTTACCGACCGACATCTGGGCCACCGCCGTCTGTCGAGTAGCGGTCGCCTTCGGGCCTGTCCGTGGCATAACTGTGCACGGTGTACCGGATATTCCGGCCCCCTGCCTCCTGCCGCGCAAGACCGAAGCCGGGTTCGTGCTTCGGCCGGTGGACGATGAAGGAGAGCCTGATCGTCTCCCACCCTCTGGTACTGTCGAGGGCGTTCACCTTGATGTAGTGGTTCGGGTAGGCCTTACGGCAGGTGGTCACCTCTTGCATGACTGCCGCCGGGTCTTTCAGGTCGAACATCGGCGCCCCCCACATCTCCCAGTACGTGTTGCGGGGGTGTGGGTCATCCGTGAACTCGACGCTCACGGCCCAGCCTTGATTCAAACAATACTCCACCTGCTTGCTGATCTGCTCGTCAGTTAGATCGGGCAGGAACGAGAAGGTCCCTTGGGTGATTCTCATGGCTTTTCCTCCTACACAACCTACACCAGCATTGGCGTCGGGACAAAGTCCGGGGTGTCAGTCGATGCATAGGTGAAGGTGATATCCCCCCACGTCTCCAGCGCGGCGCGGAGCGGCGCGCACCACCTGGCGGCCTCCGCTAGAATCTCCGGGCCTTCCTTCAGGAAATCGCGCCCCTCGTTACGCGCCTGGATCATCGCCTCCACTGCCACCCGGTTGGCCGTGGCACCTGCCTGGATACCATCCGGGTGACCAATGGTGCCGCCCCCAAACTGTAGCACCACATCTTCACCCAGATAGTGCAGCAACTGGTGCATCTGCCCAGCATGGATCCCGCCGGATGCCACGGGCATCACCTTGCGCAGGGACGCCCAGTCCTGCTCGAAGAAAAGCCCATTCTCGAGACTCGCCGAGAGACGAGGTTCTCTCAGCGTATCGTAGAAGCCCTTCACCATGCGGGGGTCGCCCTCCAGCTTGCCGACCACGGTCCCGGAGTGAATATGGTCCACCCCCGCCATGCGCATCCACTTGGCGATCACGCGGAAGCTAATACCGTGGTTTTTCTGCCGGGCATAAGTAGCGTACCCCGCGCGGTGCAGATGCAGGATCATGTCATTTTTCCGCGCCCATTTCGACATAGACTGGATCGCGGTGAAACCGATTACCAGGTCGATCATGATGATCACGCTGCCCAGCTCCTTAGCGAACTCGGCGCGTTCATACATGTCTTCCATGGTCGCCGCGGTTACATTGAGGTAAGACCCCTTCACCTCACCAGTGGCCGCAGAGGCACGGTTGACTCCTTCCATCACGTACAGATAGCGATCGCGCCAGTGCATGAACGGCTGGGAGTTGATGTTCTCGTCGTCCTTGGTGAAGTCCAGGCCGCCCTTGAGTGCCTCATAGACGACGCGGCCATAATTCTTGCCGGAGAGACCCAACTTGGGCTTGACGGTGGCGCCAAGCAGCGGGCGGCCAAACTTGTCCAGACGCTCGCGCTCCACCACGATGCCGGTCGGCGGACCACCGAAGGTCTTGACGTAGGCCACGGGGATACGCATGTCCTCAAGACGGAGCGCCTTGATCGCCTTGAAGCCGAACACGTTGCCGATGATCGAGGCGGTCAGATTGGCGATCGAGCCCGGCTCGAAGAGGTCGAGGTCATAGGCGATGTAGGCAAAGTACTGGTTTGGCTGATTCGGTACCGGATCCACGCGATAGGCCTTGCCGCGATAGAGCTCGCAGGCGGTGAGACGGTCGGTCCACACCACAGTCCAGGTGGCCGTCGAAGACTCACCCGCCACGGCGGCCGCCGCCTCCTCAGGGTCCACCCCCTCCTGCGGGGTCACACGGAAGAGGGCAATGATATCGGTATCCTTGGGAACGTAATTCGGTTCCCAATACCCCATCGTGGCATAGGGGATAACCCCCGCCTTGTAACGCTCTTTTCCTTCCTTGATCGTTTTCTTTGGTGCTGCAGCCATGTTCATCTCCTTTCACTCGGGGACGAATCGCCTGCCACGCTTTCCCGGTAAGATCGGCTCCGGCCTCAGGTGTCCCCTGCAGCCTCCTTCACGCCACTCTGGACAAGGCCTAGACAACTTCGGCGCAGTGCTGGGATGTTCTCGGCTACCGAGGCCTTTTTGTTGAACACTGCGGAGCCGGCCACAAGGACCTCGGCGCCCGCCGCGACCACGGAGGGGGCCGTCTGGGCGTTGATCCCTCCGTCTACCTCGACCTCGCAGCCTGCTCCCTGTTCTCGCAGCATCTGGCCCAGCGCGTGCAGCTTGCGGATGGTATTGGGGATAAGCCTCGCACAGTCCGCCGAAAGGATCGACGGGGCGATCTTCACCGGGAACCTCTCTGCCCCACCCCGCGCCTGCGTCACCGGTT
>Ga0209322_10000116_pt1 | contig 40268 bp, 35 predicted proteins | sample Rifsed19ft1_FD_184013 | JGI IMG/M metagenome (GOLD analysis project Ga0209322, IMG submission 184013) | Soil microbial communities from Rifle, Colorado, USA - sediment 19ft 1 (version 2) | ecosystem: Environmental > Terrestrial > Deep subsurface > Rock core/Sediment | place: Rifle, Colorado... | reverse complement strand
TGATGAGTTCAAAAGCTGAACTAATATACTGATGTTAGGGAGAGTTGTCAAGAGTTTTAACATTGGCAATGAAATTTCTGTCTGAAAGATATTTAATGACTATCTCAACGCACTCTTCTAAAGATGTTTCGTCTGTCTTTAAATGCAGTTCAGGGTTTACAGGGGGCTCGTAGGGAGACGATATTCCTGTGAATTCTGCGATCTCCCCCTTCCGTGCCTTCACATAAAGGCCTTTTGTATCACGGCTCTCACAGACAGCGAGGCTGCTGTCACAGTATATCTCTATGAATTTGTCCTTGCCTGCAAGTGATCTTACCCAGTCCCTGTCCTTGATGTATGGGGATATGAAGGCAGTCATTGCAATTATGCCTGCTTCTGTAAACAGCTTTACCATCTCTCCGATCCGCCTTATGTTTTCACTGCGGTCTTCAGCAGAAAACCCGAGGTCGGAGCAGAGACCATGCCTCACATTATCGCCGTCAAAGACAAAGGTGCGACAGCCCACGTGGTAGAGTCTCTCTTCAACAACATGTGCAAGTGTGGATTTTCCGGCTCCTGAAAGACCTGTAAACCACATAACAAAGCCCTTGTGTCCGTTCAGGGCCTCCCTGTGGGAAGGGGTTATGACTGCATGGTGCCAGACTATGTTGTTATTGGTCATGATCTGATATCCTCACAAATTTATGGCTTTCAGTGCTTTTTGGGCGCTTATAAGGCCTGCACCTTGTTCGTCAAGTGGCAGGCCGAGGTCGGCGGCGGTCTTTTTGAGCGTCTCTTTGATGGCTGATGCGAGTTTGGGTTCTTTTACCCCTTCTTTGACACCTGCGGATTCCAGCAGCAGGGCACAGATTCCGGCCACATGGGGTGTCGCCATGGATGTGCCGGACATGCGCACATAGCGTGGTGGAAGCGCTGTTGAGGCGCGTTTCTTTGGAGATGCAGACTTTGCAGATGAGCGCTTCTTTTCAGGGCTATCGAGGTCACATGCCGATGCAGGCAGGAACCGGCTTTTTGCCGAACCTATGCCTGCAGCATATACACACTGTGATCCTGATGCAACACCACCCCCAACTGCCAGGATATCCGGCTTATGGATAACCTTTCCCCGATGTCTGACTGGTCCTCGTGAGGAATAGAAGGTCAATGCCTTTGTCTTGTCTACTGCCCCCACGGTGATTACCTCACGGGCCACCCCCGGAGATCCTATAGTCCCTTTGCGGGGGCCTTCGTTGCCCGCGGCAACGCAGACCACGATCCCCTCACGCATCAGGGCATCACATTCCCGGCTCAGTATGTCGTCAGGCGTTCCCGGCCCGCCAAGGCTGAGGTTGATCACATGCGCACCTTTTGAGGCCGCCCAGCTAAGTCCTGCCACTACATCTGCGTCAGTGCCGCCGGCTTCTCCAAGTACCTTGGCTGCTATGATCTTTGCCGCCGGGGCAACGCCCCTGTAGACCTTCCCTTTGCCGGCAATAATGCCGGCCACATGGGTGCCGTGTCCTACGGTGTCATCAGAAGACTCGTCAGTAAAGTTCTTTAATGCTGTAACCTTCCCTTTGAGGTCCGGATGTCCCTTATCAACTCCGGTATCCACCACCGCAACGGTGATACCGCTGCCTGTATAACCACTTTCCCAGACAGCCGGCACTTCGGAGAGGGGAACGCTGTCAACTAAGAGTGGATAGACCGGTTTGGCCTCCTCGTAGCTATGGCCTGCAAGGGTGAGCTTCCGTTTAAGGGCGCTTAACTGATCCTTCGGGACTTTTATCACAATGGCGTTGACCCTTCTGTGTGTATGTGTAATCTTTGCCCCATAACTCTCAAGGAGTGTTCTATCCACCCCTGCGACTTCACAGATTCCACATGCCTCTGCATTGATGGCCTGAGTCCCGCGCCCGCTGCCAGGCACATGGACGCTCCTCTGCACAGTGCCGCTTGGGGTAATGATCAGGGTGGCGAGAGTTGATTGTCTTTTGGGTTTGTACATTTTTCTGAGCCCTCCATAAGGTCGGCGCTACGTCGGGATGATCTGATTTATATCAACAGGGGTCTGATTATACGCCGGTATTAACTCCTTCATCTTTTCAAGCACACCATCCTTGTCACCACCCAACGCAAGGACCTGTAATCCTATCAACTGATCAAAGAACTTTTCAGCATCAATTCCGTTAGTGGTAGAAAGCGCCATGTTTATCTTCTCATGAGAAGTGGAAAGGATCTTTTCATCAGTATCAAAGAGTTCTTCGTAGAGTTTTTCTCCTGGTCTCAGACCTGAAAAAACTATCTTGATGTCTTTCTCCGGAATTAAGCCGGACAGTGTGATCATGTTTTTTGCAAGGTCTACAATCTTTATCTGCTCTCCCATGTCGAGAACAAATATTTCTCCACCTTTGCCCATAGAGGCTGCCTGAAGGACTAACTGGACCGATTCAGGGATTGTCATAAAAAAGCGTTGTATATCCGGATGGGTAACTGTAACAGGGCCGCCCTTCTTTATCTGCTCCCTGAAAAGGGGTACTACGCTGCCGCTGCTGCCAAGGACATTACCAAATCGCACAACGATAAATTTGGTCCTGCTGATTGTGTTCATATGTCTCAGCGCCATCTCTGCAATCCGCTTTGATGCCCCCATTACGCTTGTGGGATTAACGGCCTTGTCTGTAGATATCTGCACAAATGTCTCGACACCAAACTGGTCAGACAACTCCATGACATTCCATGTCCCCTGAACATTGTTTTTTACACCCTCAATTACATTATCTTCCATAAGGGGGACATGTTTATAGGCCGCGGCATGAAATACTATTTCCGGCTTAAATTTCTTAAACTTCATATACAATCTGTTCATGTCGCATATATCGCCTATCACGACGCTGAAGAAGTCTCTCGAGTATTTTTCTCCCAGCTCATGGTCAAGAAAATAGAGTCCGTTCTCGTTGCGGTCATAAAGTATGAGGCTTCGGGGGTTATGTTGTAATATCTGTCTGCAAAGTTCTGATCCTATTGAACCTGCAGCGCCTGTAACAAGGACCCTCTTGCCGCACACAAGGTCCCGGACATTTTCGGGATTTATCGTTACCGGATCCCTGAATAACAGATCCTCAATGGATATATCCCTTATCTGATTAACTGAGATCTGCCCCTTGATAACATCTCTCAGGCTCGGAAGGGTTTTGAGCGCTACCTTATGTTTTTTACACCCATTCATAATCCTCTGTATCTGGGCAGGCTTTGCTGACGGGATGGCTATGATAATCTCCTCAGGAGCATATTTTTCTATAAGATCATCAAGTTCCTTACCTGTACCAAGGACAGGCACGGAGTGAATCTTCAACCCTGTTTTCTTTTTATCGTCATCAATAAAACCGGCTGCGTGCAAGGTGTAGTCCGGATTCTTCAGCATATCCCTCAGGAGAAGTTCACCGGCATCCCCGGCGCCATAGATAAAAACCCCTTTCTTTTCATGAATCGTAAGCCTTGCCTTCTCCCTTAAGATCCTTGTGCCCAGCCTTACTCCACCCATCAGGACAATAACAAAGACAGCATCCAGTACGAGGATTGAACGGGGATAAAACTGAAAATCAAGGACAGGGTATATTATGAGTCCAATAACTACGGAACTTAGAACAACAGCCTTTATAATCTGGACAAGGTCTCTTGTGCTTGCATATCTCCACAGCCCGCTGTGGAGGTCAAAAAAGTAGAAAACTCCAAGCCGGATGAACGCGACAACCGGCAGTGTGACGCCAATCATGTAATAATAAGCTGAGGGAACCGCCCATTCAAATCTAAGGAGGAAGGCAAGAAGATTTGATAATACTATAAGAAACAAGTGAACACACACTATTGCTATCCTGCGGTACCTCAGGACAAAGTTTGTGAACATATTGTATGGTCTCCTTTTCAATGGTCTATGATCTGTTATCTATGATGAGATGATTGGACAAAAAATGCCCTTAAATTATAGTAATTTCCTTTTTAAAATACAAGCTAAATAAAATTATTATCAGAATCTTTTAACACAGGGTATGCTTTATCCTTAGCTGAGAGGACCGGGGTTTTTATTGGCCAGTCAATATTAATATCCGGGTCGTTCCAGAAAATACCCCTTTCATTTTCCGGAGAATATTCGGTCGTGCATTTGTAAAGCACCTCAGCTATGTCAGTGAGAACCATAAACCCGTGAGCGAACCCCGGAGGGATATAGAGCATAAGATTGGTTTCTTCTGAGAGGTCGAACCCTACCCATTTTCTGTAAGTCGGAGAACTCCTTCTTATATCCACTGCTATATCAAATATTTTTCCTTTCATACATCTTATCAATTTACCCTGGGCCTTTGGATTTGTCTGATAATGGAGTCCTCTTAATACACCTTTTACAGACGTTGAGTGATTGTCCTGAACAAAAGAATCAGTGATCCCGTATGCCGCAAAGTCGGAATATTTGTAGGTCTCCACGAAAACACCTCTGTCGTCCCGATAAACCTTCGGTTCGATAAGGATTATTTCCGGGATGGATAGTCTGGTAAATTTAAAGGGCATTTTTCTATCCACCTAAAACGTTACTATCAAAACGCCGGCTGTGACTGCTAACTGATAGAGTATCTGGGTTATATCCTTGATCTCCCTGAGCCACGCTATTTTTTCAATCTTTTCCGGAATGACGATTGTGTCCCCGGGATCAAGCACACCCCAACTGCTTAGAAACCCTCCTGAGGCCCGTTTGCTTATTGCGGTGCCGTCTACCTTCAGGATATACATCTCATCCTTGTCTGCATCCCTTGTCATGCCGCCGGCCTTCGCAACATATGATGAGACAGTTCCGCCGGTGTCATATACAAACGCGGTCTGATTATAGACAGAGCCTATAACCTGAATCTGCTGGGGTTTTTCCGGGACTATCAACTTATCTTCATCTTCCAGGACGATATCATATGAAGACCCTTCAAAGCGTCCTATGTCGTCTAATTTAATGCTTAATCTCCCTTTTGCCTGACTTGCCCTCAGCTTGTTGAGAAGCGCCCGTCTCTGTTCTGAAACAGACCTTTGCTGTTCGGCCTCTGCAGCGGTAAGCGCTGTTTCAATCGTCCTTGCAGACTGAGAGATCATCTGCTGCTCTAACCTGTCCAGGGACTCTTCAATCTGTTTCTGCTGTAACTCTCTTACAGACTCTCTGGTAAATACTGTCCCTTTAAGATATGACTGGTCAGTAAAACCTCCGGCACGTTTTATTAATGATGAAAGAGTCTCCCCCTTTTTTATGGTGTATATCCCGGGAAACTTCACTTCCCCTTCAACAGTTACAGTCCTGTAAAGCTCCCATTCAGGGACACTCTTCACAATCAGATAATCATTTTCCTGCAGCATAATATTGTTTTGCGGGTCGTCCTCGAGGGCCTTTTTAAGATTGATCAGTATCTTCGTTGTTTCCGGACCCTGCTGTGTAACTATTATTCTTGTGATCTCTGCTTCATCTGTATAGGCAAAATACTGGAGACCGCCCGCCATAGAGATAAGTTCCTTTACTGTTACTCCTGTATGGACACCATACTCACCCTCTCTCTGCACTGCCCCCACAAGTCTTACAATCTTCCTGTCCTGCACAACAGAAAATATCTTTATCAGATCACCGGGCTGAATGTTGATATCTGAACTCTTTATATCTTCTATATTGGCATCATACACAGTGCCATATTTATTTTCGATGATTCGCTCTATCTGAAGTCTCCCTTTGAAGGCAATGTCATTCAGCCCACCTGCCAGGTCTACAACTTCTCGTACCGTTGCCTCTTCTTTCAATTCATATATCGCAGGTGTGTTTACATATCCGATGACGGCTGTCAGAGGGCCAACAGGCGGTATAAAGATGACATCTTCCGGTAAGAGTCTTATATCTTTTGTCTTATCCCCCTTAAGGAGGAAATCATAGAAGTCAAAGTTTGTAATTGTCACCCCGTTCCTCTTTACCTGTATATCCCGCATTGTCCCATTCTTACTTGGACCGCCTGCGGCAAATAGTGCGTTGATAAGAGTGGATAAAGAAGATACTGTATAGCTTCCTGGTTTTTGAGCTTTACCTACCACGAAGACCGTTATTGTCCTCAACCGTCCAAGACTTACATTTATCTTTACCTCTTCCGGTCTGTAGTTGCGGCTGAACGCCTTTTCTATTGTCTCTTTCACCTCCGAGAATGTCAGTCCTGTCAAATACAACATACCTATCTGGTACACGCTGATCTTTCCATCATTGTCAATTTCAGCAGTATAGTCAGCGTTAATCTTGCCCCAAATGCTTATCTTTACTTCATCGCCGGGACCAACGAGATAGTCAGGTGAGACAGGAAGGGTGTCCACAGGGGCGAAGGTGCTTGGGGGCTTTTCAAAGAGGTTATAACCGAACTGTTCGACCTCTGAAGATACAAAAAGGGGCGTTTTCCCCTGTATATATTCCTCAAACGGGGATAGGATTTTTTTAGGTATTTCTTCCGCTTTCCCTTTTGTCTTTTTATCATCGATATCATCAATGGGTGACTTCTGGGGTGACTTCTGAGGCAGCAGTCCCTTAATCTTTTTTTGCTGCTCCGGCGTAAGCTGATCAGGCGCTGAAGGCATACCTGGAGGTAACGATGTTCCTGGTATTGCCTGTGTTCCCGATATATTAGGCATATTATATTGGTTTATTTCCTGTGCAGGAGATATCGCGGGGAAAACGGTGATCAGCATTAACACTGCAATGGATAGGAAAATAAGAATCTGTAATTTATATTTATTGATAATCATTAACGTTGAAGTAAATATACAAATATGCAAAAATGATGAAGTGTCTAAGATGCAGAGTCTATTATTTATTATTGAAAAGCAATTAGGCATTATAGTGAAAGGCTAACAGCTTGTCAAGTTTAAGAGGGCAATTTTTCTGATGTAAGAAGCGCCTGTAGCTCAGATGGATAGAGCGTCGGACTTCGAATCCGCAGGTCGCAGGTTCGACCCCTGCCAGGCGCACCAATTTACCCCTTTCCATCCTACCTGTATTTTTGCTATAATAGTTTCCTTAACATGGATAACTCCATAAACAAGCAATTAAAATTAATAGAGACCGCTATAGACAGGGGGGAGTATAAAAGGGCCTCCTTGTATCTAAACAAGATCGCTTCAGCAAATTTAGGAAAAAAAGAGTTACACGCAGAATTAGCTCTGCTATATGGGAAGATAGCTGATTCACAAAGTGAATATCCTGCGGCTATCGAATTCTATAAGCATGCCCTTCAGGATGCCATAGCTGTCAACTATCATAACGGACATGGGAAGTCATTACGGCGGATAGGGGCCATTCATTCCAAAAAAGGTAAATATACAGATGCCATAAAGTGCTTTGAAGAGGCGCTTTCGATATTTAAAAAGAGCGGTGATAAAACTGAGGAGGGTGGCGTATACAATAACATCGGTACGATAAAGGCAATTCAGGGCAGGGCAGAAGATGCGAATGACTATTTTAAAAAGGCATTACAAATCCACAAGGCGCTGGGCAAAACACTTGAAATCGGACATGACTACAGCAGTTTCGGCATTCTCTATAAGTTTCAGGGAAACTACAAAAAGGCCATGAGCTACTATGAGAAGGCATTGGAGATATACAGAAAAGAAGTATACAGGCTCGGTGAGGGGAATATTTATGCAAATATCGGGAATGTGCTGAGCAAGGGGGGGGATTATACAAGCGCCCTCGAACATCATAAACGTGCCCTCGTAATTCACCGCCGGCTGCAGAACAGTATATGGGAAGGGAATGACTATACTAATATCGGGAATATCTACAACATTCAGGGTGACCATAAAAATGCCGTGAGTTACTATGAGAAGGCCCTGCGGATTCACGCCCGCTTGGGTCATAAGCTGGGGGAGGCAAATGATCACGCTAACCTCGGAACTATCTACGCCGATATGGGACGGTACGATAAGGCATTAAGCTTCTACAAAAAGGCATTAGGCATACACAAGTTATTAAGCAACCGTCTCGGTGAAGGAAGCGACTACTCCAACATTGCAAATATATACAGCCATAAAGGTATGTATTCGAGGGCGCTCGAATATTACAATAAGGCGCTCAGGATTCATGAGGAACTCAACAACCTTGTGGGCGTCGGGGGCGTATATACAAATATCGGAAATACCTACTGTCATCAGGGAGATTATGAAAAGGCGCTTGAGTTTCATCACAAGGCCCGCCGAATCCATCAGAATATGGGAAACAAGCTCGGAGTAGGAAACGTTTATGCCAATATCGGGAATATTTACAGCAGCAAAGGGGATTTTGACTCTGCCCTTAAGCATCAGGAGATGGCCCTTGATATCTTCAAAGAAATAGGGAATAAGAGCGGCGAGCAGGGGGCGCTTGCCAATATCCAGGTGAGCCTTGGTAACATTTACAGCAGCCAGGGTGAGTATGACAAGGCGCTTGAGTTTCTTTTCAAGTCAATGAATATATACAAACGTATGGACAATAAACTTGGAATAGGGAATGCTTATGCGCAGATAGGGTCAGTCTACAGTAGTCAGGGTGATTATAAACGGGGGTTGCAGTTTCTCACGAATGCCCTTAATATACATATGAAACTTGGTAACAGGATATCTATGGAACTGGACTATCTCGGCATAGGAAATATTTATATAAAGTGCGGAGAATATAACAAGGCCCTGCAGTTCAACAAAAAGGCACTCAGACTCCATAAACCAAAAAAGTAAATGGATTATATTATCCTCTGTCAGGACGAGCTCCCGTATTTTTTATTGCTTCTTAAGACCCTTTCTTCCAAAAGGGATACGATACATTTTATTGTAGATAATCAGGCGATTTATGAAAGACTCCTCAGCCAGGGGGTCTCGGCGCAGTTATCATCATTTACTGTTGACCGGGACAAGTTTTTCAAAAACCTGCAATTAAAGCCGGATAGCTGCTTCATTGTATCCGTAAAGAATCAAGCTCTTTTATCAACTATTTTAAAGTTAGTAGCCCGGTATCATCCGTATCAGCCGACTCTTGTAATCGAAGAAAATGATCTTGCCTTACCGGAACAGCTCAGTGCCAAGATTGTAAGACCATCTTCGATATTTACTGACCTTTGTCTCCCCAGGATAGAACAGGCGTTTACCAAGAGACATGTCCAGCAGATAAGAGAGCTGTTTACAGATAAAGACAAGATACTTCTGCTTATACAGTCAGACCCGGACCCTGATGCAATAGCAAGCGCACTCGCCTTTCGACATCTTATAGGACGGAACAGGTCAACAGCGCATATTGCCTCCTTCGGCGAGGTAACACGTCCGGAGAATCTCGCAATGCTGAGGCTGCTGGACATACAGGTAGAGAAAATAACCCCTGAGGTGATACGTAAATATGACGGGCTCTGTATGCTGGATGTTCAGCCTCCTCATCTCTTTACAAATCTTACTCAGGGAATAAACATGATAGATGTAGTCATAGACCACCATCCTGAAAAACCAGGTTATCAGGCAAAGATAAAAGACATCAAGGCTACCTATGGAGCAACTTCCACGATTCTTACTGAATATTTAAGGGCTGTTGACTTTAATATCTCTCAGCGCCTTGCAACTGCCCTGCTTTACGGCATCAAGAGTGACACCCTTTTACTTGGAAGGGGTGTAGACCCTGCTGATATCGAGGCATTCTCTTATCTGTATCCCCTGGCTAACACAAATATTCTGAGGAGAATAGAGCGTCCGGAAGTACACCCTGAAGATATAGACTCCTTCAGCAATGCGCTCAAAAAAAGAAAGATCATAAAAAACATATTGTTCTCTCATCTGGGCAGGGTAAGGCGTGAGGATGTAATACCCCACTTTGCTGATTTCTCTTTACAAATAGAAGGGGTGGAGTGGTCAGTTGTCTCTGGAATATTCAGGGGGAATCTGATAATATCTGTCCGTAACGTAGGATATGTCAGGAGTGCCGGTGTCATTATGAAGAATGCCTTCGGTCAGCTTGGCAGCGCCGGAGGGCATAGTCATATGGCAAAGGCTGTAATTCCATTAAATAACTTTTATAAACGATTTGGTGACAGACGTGAATCAACCATAAGGGACCGGATAGTGGATATATTCCTTGCCGGATTTGAAGAGACAACCAAAGAACAGGAGGATTAAGTTATGATCTATAACGTATTCTACAAAAAAATGGAGCCTATGCCACAGGTGGAGGCACAACTTGAAAAAAAGGTCAGCAAGCTGGAAGAACTCCTTCCGACATTTGATGATGATACAATAAGCCTTGAAGTTACATTTGAAAAACATGCACGGCGGGAGGAATATTATGTGTCGCTGACCCTTGCCCTTCCCAAAAAAAAGCTGCGGGCAAAAGATAATGGGTTTGACCCCTTTAATGCAATGAATCTTGCATTTGAAGAGCTGCTTAGGGAAGTAATAAAGTTTAAGGATATGATGAAGAAGGAGCATACTTACAAGGAACGGCGGGCTGAAAAAAAGCCGATGAAGCAGGAATAAAGTAAGCGATGAGCAATGAGTGAGAAAGTAAAAGAAGAAAAGAAGATTAAAGACCTCTTCACGGACAGCATCAGGACAAAGGAGCTGTTTATCTCGCAGTATGCATCCTTAATCAGAGAGGTCTCTGAACTAATTGTCTCATCCTTCAGGAATGGAAATAAGCTCTTATTGATGGGTAATGGGGGGAGCTCGAGCGATGCCTCACATATAGCCGGTGAGTTTGTAAACCGGTTTCAGAAGGACCGGCCGCCGCTTCCTGCAATTGCACTAAATACTGACATGGCGGTAATTACCAGTATCGGTAATGATTACGGCTTTAACCTTATCTTCAGCCGTCAGGTAGAGACTCTTGCAAAAGAAGGGGATATTGTTATAGCGATCAGCACGAGCGGCAACTCCCCTAATGTGATAGCGGCTGTAGAAACAGCAAGGAAGATGGGGATTACCACCATTGGTTTAACCGGTGGAAATGGCGGCAGCCTTGCCACTCTTGTGGACTACGCCTTTGTCGTCCCCTCGAAAGCCACTCCGAGGATCCAGGAGGTCCATATTACCCTGGGTCATGTTATCTGCCAGGTTGTGGAAGATGCATTGTTTGGAGAAATTGTGTAGATAATGATTCTTGATATATTAGAGTTATCCTCAATAGTTAACACGTTAAAACAAGATGGAAAACGCATTGTCTTTACAAATGGGTGTTTCGATATCATTCATGTTGGTCATGTCCGGTATCTCAAGGAGGCCCGTGAACTTGGGGATGTGCTGGTTGTGGGGCTTAATAGCGATATCTCCGTAAGGACAATAAAGGGGAACAACCGTCCTATTGTCCCGCAGGGAGAACGTGCAGAAGTACTGTCATCTCTTAAGTATGTGGATTACGTTGTTATCTTCGGTGAACCCGATCCGTATAACACTATAGCAGCAATAAAACCTGATGTCCTCGTTAAGGGGGGTGACTGGGGTATTGATAAAATCATAGGTAGAGATATCGTTGAATCCTACGGCGGTAAGGTCTGTACCATACCATTTATTGAAGGAGCTTCATCATCCGGAATTATTGAGGATATACTTACGAAATACAGCCCCGACCCCTTGAACCCTTAAGCTTTATGTATCCTTTTTCTAACATAATCGAAAAATTAACATACGGCGAATATACCTCTAAAGTAAGCGGCCTCTGGAGTTCCTCAAAGGCCATGTTCCTCACAGGGCTTTTTGAAAAGTCCGGGCAATCCATATTCGTTATTACTCCGGACAGTGAGACGGCCGATACACTGCTGACCGATCTCAGGTTTTTCTCATGGCTGTCCGCCTCACACCCCGCTATATTCTCTTTTCCCTACTGGGAGATACTTCCATATGACACTATACCTCCACACACGGAAATAACCCACGTAAGGATGTCCGGGTACAGGGCATTATTATCAGACACGCAGGGGATTTTTGTCATTCCTGCCAATTCTATTATCCAGAGGGTAATAACTCCGGTTATATTGAAGAGGTTAGTAAAAAAACTCCATACAGGTATGGAAATAGAGAAAGATGCCCTTGCTGCTCACTTAGTTGATATTGGGTATGAACCCTCTGACCTGGTAAGCAGCAGGGGTACATTCAGCCTTCGGGGCGGGATAGTAGACATCTTCTCTCCTGGTGAGGATAACCCTGTAAGACTGGAGTTTTTCGGAGATACAATAGAGTCGCTCAGGAGTTTTGACCCTCAGACACAGAGGTCTGTCAGGCAGATAGATTCTGTTATTATTATGCCCGCAAAAGAGCCGCCGCACCTTGTCATTCCTGCGGGCTGCGGGGACACGGGTTCGCTCTTTGAATTTATCTCATATGACAATATTGTTGTTTTTGATGAACCGTTAGTAATAAAAACCCATATTACTGAATACTGGTCACAAATATGGGACACATATAAGGATGTCCTGCTGCAGGGGCGCAGGGTATTCGAACCTGAGAAGTTATATATGCCCTGGGAGGAGATCGCAGAAACACGCTGTCTGTTTAACCGTAACCTCGATATTGAATCCCTCCCTATAGAAGGCACTACTTCCGTTTCCATAAATTCGACCTCATCACTGCTTGCAGACATAATACAGAAAGGCTCTCCATTAAAAGAAATAGCAGAAAGACTTGACGTATACAGAAAAGACAACACCCTCATCATTGTATCACCAACTGATGGTCAGGCAGAACGCTTCAGGGATGTTCTGATGGAATATGATGTCCCTGCGACGGTTACTGATTCTGAGAATATAGCAAAGTCATTTATCATATCAGATCACAACACTGAGCACGAAAATGAATCCATGCCGGTGTTCATTATATCAGGACATCTATCTTCCGGCTTCTTATATCAGGACGCATCCCTGCTTTTTATCACTGAAGAAGAGATCTTCGGTAAACGGAGCAGGCGAAGACCGCTTCCGAAACAGAAGGCCCGTCCCTTTCAGACGTCATTTCAGGACCTCCGTGCCGGTGACTATGTGGTTCATCTTCAGTACGGCATAGGACAATATGACGGGCTTGTACGTAAGACGTTAAGCGGCGGTGAAGGTGATTTCCTCTGTATCAGGTATTCCGGTGGTGATTATGTATACGTGCCGGTTAATAAAATGGAGCTCGTCCAGAAGTATGCCGGTGCAGAGGGACATGCACCACACATTGACAAACTCCAGGGGTCTCAGTGGGAAAAGACAAAAAGACGTGTAGAAAAGGCAATTGAAGAAATTGCTGAAGACCTTGTAGAGCTTTATGCGGCGCGTATGGTTTTAGAGCGGCCTCCTTATCCGCAGGAAAACATCCTGATGAAGGAGTTTGAGTCTTCGTTTGAATATGAAGAGACCCCGGACCAGCTCACTGCTATAGAAGATGTAATGCGGGACCTGGGTACACAAAAACCAATGGACAGGCTGATATGCGGAGATGTTGGATATGGAAAGACAGAGGTGGCCCTCAGGGCAGCATGTAAGGTTGTTCTTGAAGGTAAGCAGGCGGCTGTACTTGTCCCGACAACGCTTTTGGCCCAGCAACATTACCAGACCTTTTCGATGAGGTTTGCATCCTTCCCTGTCCGGGTTGAAATGCTAAGCCGTTTCCGGTCACATCAGGAACAAAAAAAGATAATGAAAGCGCTTGCAGACGGTACGGTTGACATCATTATAGGGACACACAGGCTGTTGCAGAAGGATATTTCTTTCAGAAATATCGGTATATTTATTGTTGATGAGGAACAACGGTTCGGCGTATCACAGAAAGAACGCTTAAAACAGTTAAGGAAGAGTCTCGACGTCCTCTCACTCTCTGCCACTCCTATACCGAGGACTCTCCAGATGTCACTGCTTGGCATTCGTGATCTGAGCATCATCGAGACCCCTCCGGAAGACCGTCATGCAATCCACAGTGTTATAATCCCGTTCGATAAAAAGATAATCCGTAATGCAATATTGCGTGAGTTTGACAGGGGAGGCAGTGTCTTTTTTGTTCACAACAGGGTAGAAACCATCGCCGGCATGGCAAATCTTATACAGGAGCTGGTTCCGGAGGCAAGGATTGGTGTAGCACATGGTCAGATGAATGAGCACCTTTTGGAAAATGTTATGATGAGGTTTATTAATGGCGATTATAACCTTCTGGTATGCTCCGCCATTGTCGAGTCGGGTCTTGATATACCTGCGGCAAACACAATCATCATCAACCGTGCAGACATCTTTGGCCTCGCAGACCTTTACCAGTTGAGGGGACGTGTCGGACGTTCCGGCCATCAGGCTTACTCATACCTCATTGTCCCGACAGAAGATACAATATCCGGTGATGCTAAAAAAAGGATCAAGGCCATACAGGAGTTGACCGGTCTTGGCGCCGGCTTTCGTCTTGCAAACAAAGACCTGGAAATACGCGGAGCCGGTAACCTGCTGGGACGCAGGCAGTCAGGCCAGATAGCGTCTGTCGGCTTCGAGCTTTATACACAGATGCTCGACCGGGCTGTAAAGAATTTCAAGGGTGAAAAGGTTGAGGAGGATTTTATACCTACAATAAATCTTCAGATAGATTCCTTTATCCCGGAGGAATATGTTAGTGACTCTTCTCAGAGGCTGTCCCTGTATAAGAGACTGGCGTCAATCAGGGAAGAGACTCTCCTGATATCCATAAGGGAAGAGTTAATTGACCGATATGGTCCGCTGCCGGTACATGTAGAAAACCTGTTAAATATTATAGAAATAAAATTACTCGCCTGCCTTTACAGGATATCAAAGATAGAGGGAGGAGAGGGTGGAATATTCTTTACAGTTGACCCGCAGGTTACAACTAAAAACAAGGACATACTCCCAAAACTACTTAAAGTATACCCCGGGAGGATCCACTTTATATCTGAGTTTAAATTTCTTTTGACCGTGAAAGATAAAGAGCCGGCAGGTTTATTTTCTGAGATAACAAACTGCTTGAAAGTTGTAGGGGGGTATGTTTAAATATTACATGTTTTTAACAGAAAAGGAGAGATGATGAATAAAAAGTTATTGGTTTTATCTGCTGTGTTGATTTCTGTAACAATATTTTCAGTGTCCTGTAAGCAGAAGGAGGCTGTTAAGGAAAGCAGCAGCGGACAGGTACTGGCAAAGATAAATAATACGGAGATAACACTGTCTGATTTTAATGAAAGACTCAATGAGTATCCATCTGTGGCACATGGGGGCACACTTGATCTTGAGACAAAAAAGGGCTTTCTTGATAACCTGATAGTCAGGGAACTTTTATACCAGGAATCGCTGCGTACAGGCCTGGACAAGGAAAAAGAGACTGCAGCGATTCTTGAAGAGATGAAGAAAAGGATATTGGTAGAAAAGTTATTCAAGAAGGAGCTGGAGGAAAACATAAAGATAACAGAAGAAGAGTTAAAGAAATACTATGATGAGCATCCTGAAGAGGCAAAGGCCCCTGTTGAGACCAGGGCAAGCCACATTTTATTGAAGTCACGTGAGGAAGCTGATATGGTTCAGAAAAAACTCAAGGCCGGTTCAAAATTTGAAGACCTTGCAAAGACACACTCGATAGATACGGGAAGTAAAGTACGGGGTGGTGATCTTGGTTTTTTCCATTCAGGGGTTATGGTACCTGAGTTTGAGGAAGCGGCCTTAAAATTAAAAAAAGGGGAGATCGGCGATGTTCTTGAAACACGTTTTGGTTTCCATATTATCAAGGTAACAGACAAGAGAGATGGAAAATCAAAAACTTATGATGAGGCTAAGATGGAGTTGGAACAGAGTCTTTTAAAGAAAAAGAAGAAAGAAAAATTTGATAACCTTGTAGCAGGACTTAAGTCAAAGGCAAGTATTACTATAAAGGAAGACCTTTTAAAGTAATGATGAATAATAAATTCATAAAATCTACAGTAATAACCTTATTACTGTCACTTACCTGTTTTTACAATATTCACGCCTCAGAAGACAGAATTATTGCAGTAGTTAATGATGAGGTAATTACAGCAAGTGAAATGGAAACATCCGGCACGAAGGTCTTTCCATCCAAGTCTCTCTCATTTTTAATAGAAAAGAAATTACAGCTTCAGGTGGCAAAGAAGAAAGGTATATCCGTCTATAATGAAGAGATAGAAGAAACCCTTAATGATATAAAAAAGATGAACGGGTTTAAATCTGATACAGAGATGGAAGAGGCTTTATTAAAAGAGGGCGCTTCATTAGAAGATTATAAGAGGGAGATAAAGGAGCAGTTAATAATCCTGAAACTTATAAACAGAGAAATAAAATCCAAAATTTCTGCAAGTGATAAAGAGGTAGAGGAATATTATCAGTTGCATAAGGGTTCTTATATCCTTCCGGAAAGTATAAGGATTGGTTACGTAAATATAACTGTAAAATCATCAGACTCTGAGGATGATGCAGCGAAGACGTCAGGAAAAATTAATAGTATACTTGCAGACCTTAATAATAATATATCTTTATCTGAACTTAAGCGGAGGTATTCTGATTCACGGGAAATCAATGTTGTAAATGACCTGGGATTTATAAAAAAAGGAAATCTATTACCTGAACTTGAAAGTGTAGCCTTCAGTCTTAACGAAGGTGAATTGAGTAATGTAATAAAAACATCATCAGGTTTTTATATCATAAAAATGATTGAAAGAAAAAAGATAGAATATAAACCTATCGAAGACATCAGAGAAAATATAAGGGATATAGTATTGCAGGAGAAGAGTGAGAGAATTTATAAAGACTGGTTATATGACCTTAAGTCATCTTCTTATATAAATATATTTATATAAATATATAGTAGTACTAGTAGAGCCTGTTAATTTGTTGATAATCTTATAACACTTTGTAAAATAAAGATAAACAATAATATAATTATGTTTAAAACGAGGGCTGTTTATTAATAATTGTGCCTTGCCTTTAAATTAATAGTCTGTTATAGTGAAAACTCCTTCATTATATCTCATAAAAAGGCAAATATTACATTTATAAAGACATCTAACTCTTTGTATTATAAATAATTAACATAGTTATTAACACATGTTGATAACTATGTTTGTAAGTTGTTACCGGACGGTTAAATGGACATATGGGAATTAAGCCTTGAAGAGATAGAAAACCTTATTACAAGGCAGAGTTTTGATAATTGGTTCCGCACTACCCGGCTCTATTCCTTTCAGGGAAATTGCATGGAAGTTGGTGTCCCGAATATCTTTCTTGGCAACTGGTTAAGAGACCACTTTATGGACGTTATAAAAAATACAGTAAAAAAGGTTTCAGGAATTGGAGAAATAGAAATAGACTTTGTAGTATGTGATGATCTTAAACAGTCAGCAACTGAATCATCTCCGGCAGTTATCACAAAGAGGAAAAGAGATGAAAAATTAAACCCTAAATATACCTTCTCTTCATTTGTGATTGGTCCAAGCAATCAGTTTGCCCATGCTGCAACAAGGGCGGTAGCTGAAGCTCCCGGTACAGGTTATAATCCATTATTTATTTATAGTGGTGTTGGTCTCGGAAAAACTCATCTTTTAAATGCCATAGGAAACCATATTATTGCAGAAAAACCTGCGCTCAGGATTCTCTATGTATCCTCTGAGCAGTTCACAAATGAGGTAATACAGGCAATTCTTAACAATAAGACCATTGAATTGAGAAATAAATACAGAAATAATATAGACGTATTACTGATGGATGATATTCAGTTCATCGCAGGCAAAGACAGGACTGTTGAAGAATTCTTCTATACGTTTAATACACTTTATGAAGCACACAAGCAGATAGTGATAACAAGCGACAGATTCCCGAAGGATATCCCGCATATAGATGAAAGGCTGCGTTCAAGGTTTGAATGGGGATTGCTGGCGGATATACAGCCCCCGGATCTTGAGACACGGATAGCTATTATAAAAAAGAAGGCGGCTGGAGAGTTTCCATACATAAACTTTCCCGATGATGTAGCCATGTTCCTTGCTGAAAACATAAAGACAAATGTCAGAGAACTGGAAGGAGCGTTGGTAAGATTGGGGGCATTTTCTTCTCTGACAGGTCAGGAACTCTCACATGACCTTGCAAAGAGGATATTCAAGGACATCATCAGGGATAGGGAAGAAAAGATAACACCGGATAAAATTCAGAAGGTAATATCTGCACATTTCAATATAAAGATAGCAGATATCAAAGCAAAGAAGAGGACAAAGACACTTGTGGTTCCACGGCAGATAGCAATGTTTTTATGCAGGGAACTCCTTAAAATGTCTTTTCCTGAAATAGGGAGGCTTTTCGGAGGAAAAGACCACTCTACAGTAATTTATTCCTGTAATTTAATAGAAAAACATAAGGAAGAAGACCCGAACATGGTTTATTTGCTTGAGGATCTTATCAAAAAGATTAAAGAGTAAAAAATTAAAAGGAAGGTGATAACATGAAATTACAGATTGAAAAAGGTGTTTTGTTGTTAGGGTTACAGAGGGTGCAGGGTATAATGGATAAAAGAAGCACCATCCCAATTCTGTCAAATATCCTTCTTGAGGGAAGGGCATCAACTTCTGACTCAAAACACTCTACCCTTGACATTGTAGCTACAGACCTTGAAATCGGGATGAGGGGGTCGTACCCGGCACAAATCCATGGAGACGGGGCAATTGCCGTTTCCGGCAGGAAACTTTATGATATAGTGAGGGAACTTCCTGATGGTAATATAGATATCTCTGTTGAGGATGGAAAGCTTCTGGAGATCAGGTCAGGTAAGAGTTTTTTTAAGATAGCAGGGTTTAATAAAGAGGATTTCCCTTCGCTTCCTGAAGTGACTGAAGACCAGATGCTTGAGATCGAATCCCGGACATTCGGGGATATGATCAAAAAGACCATGTTTGCTGTAGCTGATGCTGATGCGCGGCATGTACTGAATGGCGCCTTGTTGGAAATTGAGAGCGCGGAAGGACAAAAGGCAAAAATACGCATGGTTGCTACAGACGGTCATCGTCTGGCCCTCTGTGAAAGGCAATTGGGGACAGAATTAAATTCTGTCCCCGCAAACGCCACGGCTGTCCCCAGGTCTCAAACCATTATACCCAAAAAGACATTATATGAAATGCGGCGGTTTTTAGATGTTAACGAGAAGATAAAAATAGGCATAGGGGAAAAACAGATATCTCTTAAAGGAGAGGATATATTTATAACATCACGACTTATTGATGGTATCTATCCGAACTATAAACAGGTAATACCGAGGGGCGGGGATCAAACAATCGTGATTAACCGCTTAGTGTTTATGAATGTAATAAAACGTGTTTCAGTGATGTCCCGTGAAAAGGTAAAGGCATTGTTAATTGAGTTCACAACTAATAATGCGATGTTAAAGGCAAGGGATCCGGAAATAGGCGAGGCAGTTGAGGATGTTGAAATTAAGTATGAAGGCAAGGGATTTACAATAGGCGTTAACTATCAGTACATCCTTGATGCCCTTGAGTCTATGCAGGATGAGAATGTTATCATTGATACACAAACCAGCCTGACCCCATGTATTATTAAACAGGAGACGGACCCTGACCATTTGTGCATAGTAATGCCAATGAGAATACAGGATATAGAGTAAGGATTAAGCGAGGGAACATGGAAGAACAATATACCGCAGAAAACATACAAGTATTGGAAGGACTTGAGGCAGTAAGAAAAAGGCCTGCAATGTATATAGGTAACACCGGCACAGAAGGCCTCCATCACCTGGTATACGAGGTCGTTGACAACAGTGTAGATGAGGCGATGGGTGGATACTGCGATAACATCGAGGTTGTTGTTCACATTGATAACAGTGTTACAGTGATTGACAATGGCAGAGGCATACCTGTGGACATGCACCCCACACAGAACAGGCCTGCCGCAGAGGTCGTGCTGACAGTTCTGCATTCCGGTGGAAAATTCGACAATGTAACATACAAGGTATCAGGCGGTCTCCACGGTGTTGGAGTTTCGGTTGTAAATGCCTTGTCCGAATGGCTTGAGCTGGAAATTAAGAGGGATGGCTCTGTATATCAACAGCGATACGAGAGGGGCAACCCTGTTACTTCCTTAAATATCGTTGGCAAGACCAAGAAATGTGGCACAAAGGTTACATTCAAACCAGATAAAGAGATATTTACAGAAGAAACAGAATACAGCTTTGATACCATCGCTCACAGGCTGCGTGAACTTGCCTTCCTGAATAAAGGGCTTGAGATTTCAATTACAGATGAGCGCACAGGGAAGTCAGGTGTTTATAAATATAGCGGCGGGATAATCCAGTTTGTAGATCATTTGAATGAAAACAAAAATGCTATACATAACCCCATATATATATCTGCTGAAAGAAGCGGCGTTATCCTCGAAGTGGCTATCCAGTACAATGACGGTTATGCTGAAAATCTCTTCTCGTTCGCAAACAACATAAACACAAAGGAGGGGGGCACACATCTTGTCGGGTTTAAGACTGCCCTTACCCGGACGATTAACAACTATGCTGCGGCAAACAATATGTTGAAGGGGGAGACTCTGCTTGGTGATGATATAAGAGAGGGGTTAACAGCAGTAGTGAGCATTAAACTTCCAAATCCGCAGTTTGAGGGTCAGACAAAGACAAAGCTTGGAAACAGTGAAATAAAAGGGATTGTAGAAGCGGCAATAAATGAACAACTCGGCACCTTCTTTGAGGAAAACCCCTCTGTTGCAAGGAAGGTCGTTGACAAGTCGTTAAATGCGGCAAGGGCAAGAGAGGCTGCAAGAAAGGCAAAGGATCTTATAAGGAGAAAGAATGCCATGGATGGCGGCAACCTCCCTGGTAAGCTTGCAGACTGTTCTGAAAAGGATCCTGCATTCTGTGAGTTGTTCCTCGTTGAGGGAGACTCTGCCGGCGGCTCTGCCAAACAAGGGAGAGACAGGCGCAATCAGGCAATATTACCGCTCCGGGGCAAGATATTAAATGTAGAGAAGGCCCGTTTTGACAAGATACTCTCAAGTGAAGAGATAAGGATAATTATAACTGCACTGGGTACAAGTATTGGGGTTGAGGACTTTGACCTCTCTAAGGCGAGATATCACAAGATAATAATAATGACAGATGCTGATGTAGACGGCGCACATATAAGGACACTCATATTGACATTTTTCTACAGACAAATGCCTCAGCTCCTGGAGAACAGGTATATATACATTGCCCAGCCGCCGCTCTTTAAAGTATCACGGCAAAAAAAGGAGCAGTATATTAAAGATGAGACAGGTCTCAATGGTTTTCTGATTAAGACTGCATCAGAAGAGATAGAACTGCTGGATAAAGAGAGGGGCTCATGGATAAAAGGGGAGAGGCTGGAAAAATTACTTGGTAAGCTTGTTACATACAAAAGCCTTATAGACCGGATTTCTAAAAAACAGAATGACCCTGATGTGATGAGCGCACTTACACAATCAGATATAGACAGAGAGTCATTAAAAGACCGGCAGATAGTAGAAGGGATCATTGTTAAGATCAAAGAACGGTTTACATCGAGGCGGCCCGGTGATTCTTTAGATGTTGAGATTGTGGGTGATGAAGAGCATAAGTCGTATAAACTGGAGATTGCAATCAGAAGGGCTGGTATCCATCAGAATATGATTATTGATGAAGACTTTATCTCCTCCCCTGAATTCAGGGAGCTTAAGGCGCTGTCGCCCGGAAAGACCGGGCTCGGAAGTGCGCCGTATAAAGTGCGCACGCAGGATAAGGAGCATACACTGGAGACATCTTCGGCGCTCCTCTCTTTTGTGATGGAAATGAGTAAGAAGGGTCTTAATATACAACGCTATAAAGGATTAGGGGAGATGAACCCGGACCAGTTGTGGGAAACCACAATGAATCCCGAGAGCAGGACTCTGATTCAGGTCACACTGGAAGACAGTGTGGTGGCAGACGAGATATTTACAATACTGATGGGAGATCAGGTAGAGCCGCGAAGGAAGTTTATTGAGGATAATGCAAGGGAAGTAAAGAACCTGGATGTGTAGTTCACGCTGAAAAACGCTATGAACTAATTACTGGAGGGAGTGAATTGGCAATAGGTGGTGAAAAGAGGGTGCTGGTAAGCATAGAAGATGAGATGCGGTCTTCGTATCTTGACTATGCCATGAGCGTCATCGTTGGAAGGGCGCTGCCGGATATAAGAGACGGACTGAAGCCGGTACACAGGCGCGTCCTTTTTGCTATGCATGAGATGGGTGTCTCCTGGAACAGGTCATATAAGAAGTCTGCAAGGATAGTCGGTGATGTAATCGGTAAATATCACCCGCATGGTGATGTGGCGGTATATGATACCGCTGTCAGGCTTGCACAAGACTTCTCCATGCGATATCCCCTGATTGACGGACAGGGTAACTTCGGTTCAGTGGACGGAGACCCGCCGGCAGCGATGCGTTATACCGAGATCAGGATGGATAAGATCGCCAGCGAGATGCTGGCTGATATAGATAAGGAGACCGTAGACTTTGCCCCCAATTATGACGGTTCCATGGAGGAACCCCTCGTCCTTCCTGCAAAGATCCCGAACCTTCTGATAAACGGTTCAACAGGTATTGCAGTCGGTATGGCTACAAACATACCGCCGCATAATCTTGGTGAGATTGTAGACGGCCTGATTATGTGTATAGAAAACCCTGATACAACTGTAGAAGGGCTTATAGAGGTTATAAAAGGCCCTGACTTCCCTACTGCAGGTTTTATTCACGGACTTGGCGGGATAAGAGATGCATACAGGACCGGCAGGGGAATTATTCAGATGAGGGCAAGGGCGCTTATAGAGACAAATCAGAGGACAGAAAGGGAAAGCATCATAATTACGGAAATCCCGTATCAGGTGAACAAGGCAAAGCTGATAGAAACGATTGCAGGACTTGTCAGAGATAAAAAAATCGAGGGGATTTCTGAGATCAGGGATGAGTCTGACCGTGAGGGGATGCGTATAGTAATTGAAGTCAAGCGGGGAGAGCAATCACCGATTATCCTTAATCAGTTGTATAAGCATACCCAGATGCAGAGCAGTTTCGGCATTATAATGCTGGCCCTTGTGAACAATCAGCCGAGGGTCCTGAATCTCAAAGAGATGCTCCGCTACTTTATAGAGCACCGGAGAGAGATAGTAGTCAGGAGAAGCCAGTATGAATTAAGAAAGGCAGAAGAAAGGGCGCATATATTAGAGGGTCTTAAGATAGCCCTGGCAAATCTTGATGAGATAATTAATCTGATAAAAAGATCAAGGACACCGGATGAGGCAAAGAGTGCGCTTATTGCACGGTTTACCCTTTCAGTGGTGCAGGCGCAGGCTATTCTCGATATGAGATTACAGAGACTCACCGGCCTTGAACGTGAAAAGCTTGAGGAGGAATACAGACAGTTAATTGAGCAGATGGCATACCTTAATTCAGTCCTTGCGAGTGAAGCCCTTGTGATGAAAATAATCAAGGATGAGTTGATAGAAATAAAAGATGCTTATTCAGACATGAGGAGGACAGAGATTGTCCCTGAGACAAGAGAGATAGATATAGAGGACCTTATAGTTGAAGAGGATATGGTGATAACGATATCACACACCGGTTATATCAAGAGAAATCCGGTCACTATTTACAGGAGCCAGAAGAGGGGCGGCAAGGGAAAGATAGGGATGGAGACAAAGGAGGAAGACTTTGTCGAACACCTCTTTGTGGCATCCACGCATGACTATCTCCTCTTTTTTACTGACAGCGGCAAGGTCTACAGCATGAAAGTTCACCAGATACCGGAGGCCGGCAGACTTGCCAAAGGCAAGGCCATAGTAAATCTCCTTCAACTGAATAAGGATGAGCGGGTTACGGCTGTATTGCCTGTAAAGGTCTTCAGCGAGAATGAATATGTTGTTATGGCTACAATAAAAGGCGTGATTAAAAAGACCCCCCTCAACGCATACGGTAATATAAGGATAGGCGGCATAATAGGCATCCTGCTTGATGATGGGGATAAATTAGGGTCGGTCCGGATTACCTCAGGCAACCAGGAGATACTGCTAAGTACCCATAACGGTATGTCTATCCGCTTTAATGAAAATGAGGTAAGGACTATAAGCAGAGTGGGGAGAGGCGTGAAGGGGATTGACCTTGATGATGATGATTTTGTCGTGGGCATGGAGATCGTGCAGGACAATTCTACAATCCTTACAGTCACTGAACGTGGTTTCGGGAAACGGACAGATCTGTCCGAATACAGGATGCAGGGGCGGGGAGGAAAAGGTGTATATACGATAAAGGTAACACAAAAGAATGGCAAGGCTATGTCCGCCATCCAGGTTACTGATGATGATGAGATAATGATACTTACTACTGAAGGCATGATAATCAGGATGAAGACTAAAGATATATCAATCATAGGCCGTAATACGCAGGGTGTTAAGCTTATTAATTTAGAAGATAATGATATAGTCGTCGGTGTTGTAAAATTAGCAGAGAGGGAAGATGGAGATGTTGTTTAATATACGCCATCTTTTTATTGTTATAGTTGCCTTAATAGTATCCTCCTGTGCCTTTCCTGCCTACAGGTCACCCTATGCAGCCGGATATGTGGAAAGGGGTATAGCGTCGTGGTATGGAGAGGACTTTCATGGCAAACCGACGTCAAGCGGCGAGATATACAACATGTATGACCTGACAGCGGCCCATAAACTTATGCCCCTTGGTACAGTCGCAAAGATTACCAACTTAGACAATGACCGCTCTGTAGTGGTAAAGATAAATGACAGGGGTCCTTTTATTGATGGCCGCATCATTGATCTGTCGTACTCAGCAGCAACGGAAATTGGGATGATGGAGAAAGGTTTGTCCAGGGTTGAGATAAAGGTATTAAAATGGGGAAAGAGTTTGTCGGATTTTACTGTACAAGTAGGGTCTTTTGCAGTGGAAGAGAATGCCCTGAGGTTAAAGGAAAAATTGAACCAGAAGTATAGAGACGCTCATATAATAACATACGAAACCAACGATAAGAAATATTACAGGGTCAGGGTCGGTTCTACGAAGGATATCGGGAAGGCAGAACGCTTAGCCGAGAGGCTGTCAGAGGAAGGCTTTTCATTTTTTATTACAAGGAAAGATTAAGGGGGCTAAGGGAATTATGATCAAGTTTACAGTAAAAGAAGGTTCTGTGTTAAGGGAACGCGTAGATGCAATACTTGTCGGTATACATGAAGATGCAATTGAAAAGAGTCCCCTTGCTGCTGAGGTGAACAGGCTCCTGGGCGGGGCTATCGATACTGTGTTAAGCCGCAAATCTTTTACCGGCAAGGTTGAGCAGATAGAGGTGCTGGAGACACGGGAGAATATACCTGCAAGTTACTTTATTCTATGCGGGCTTGGGAAGGCTGGAAAAGCCGGACTTGAACAGATACGGCAGGCTATGGGGCGTGCAGTTTTGCGTGCAAGAGATATGGGATTAAAGAGAGTTGGTGTTACAACTACAGCATTTATCAATAAAATGGAAAATATTACTGTTGAGGATGCGGGAAGGGCTATGGCTGAGGGAGCTAACCTTGCCCTGTACAGATTTTCAAAATATAAGGTTAAGGAAAATGGCAATTCAAAAAATATAGATGAGATACGTTTTATTGAGGAAGAGAGGAAGAGTGCCACATCTGTAAAAATCGGTGTTGAAAAGGGGAGGATCATCGCAGACTCGGTTAATTTTGCGAGGGACCTGATTAACCATCCTGCCAATGACATGACCCCGACGATACTTGCAGAGACAGCGAAGAAGATGGCAGGCGCCAACAGGATAAAGTGTACGGTGCTGTCAAAGCCGCAGATAGAAAAACTTGGCATGGGGGCTTATCTTGGCGTGGCTCAGGGGAGTGAGGAACCGTTACGGTTTATTATCCTCGAGTATAACGGCGGCAAAAAGGGAGAAAAGCCTGTAGTTATTGTTGGAAAGTCTATTACTTTTGACAGCGGCGGCATATCACTCAAACCGGCCGAAGGTATGGGTAAGATGAAGTATGATATGTCCGGCGGTGCAGCAACTATCGGGGTATTAAGGGCTGCATCCATGCTCAGGCTTCCGCTGAATATTGTAGGACTGCTCCCTGCAACGGAAAATATGCCGAGCGGGTCTGCCATACGTCCGGGCGATGTCCTTCGTTCCATGAGCGGAAGGACGATCGAGATTATCAGTACGGATGCGGAGGGAAGGCTTGCCTTAAGTGATGCACTCTTCTATGCTGCGAGGTATAAACCGCGATGGATTATTGATATAGCGACGCTGACAGGCGCCTGTGCTGTTGCTTTGGGCAATCATGCCATAGGCATGCTTGGCAACGATAAGGAATTAAAGGATAGAATAACAGCGGCCGGTGATAAGGTGTGGGAAAGGGTCTGGGAGATGCCGCTATGGGATGACTATGCAGAGCAGATAAAAAGTCCTGTGGCGGATATGAAAAACTCTGGCGGCAGGGAGGGCGGAGTAATAACGGCTGCAATCTTCCTCAGTAAATTTGTTGAGGACTATCCGTGGGTGCACCTCGATATTGCCAGCACAGAATGGAATGACAAGGATAAGGCATATATGCCTGCCGGTCCTACAGCAATTGGAACGAGATTGATACTCCAGCTTCTAATGGATGCCTGTTAATTGTAATTTACACTTACTGTGGGGCTGTTTGGAGGATAAAGAATAGTGCCCCGCCTTAGCGGGGCACTCGATTCTACGGATTTACACTTTCGTGACATTCTTTGCCTGGGCACCTTTAGGACCGGATGTAACTTCAAACTCTACTTCCTGACCTTCGCTCAAGCTCTTGAAGCCTTCTTCAGTTATGGCTGAAAAATGTACAAAGACATCTTCGCCATTTTCTTGTTCAATGAAACCGTAGCCTTTTTTATCATTGAACCATTTTACCTTACCTCTTGGCATTGCTTCTGACCTCCTTTTCTACAGAAATAAAAAAAACCGCAGAGGCCAATACAAACCCCTGCGGTTACCGATGGCCATCCTACTATTTCATCAAATCTAAAACTTGATATAATAAAAACTTCAGTAATCTAACATAATAAATAAGTATCGTCAAGAAAAATAAATCCTTAAGCCCCGGACTCTCCTAAATATGCCTCCCGTATCTTTTTATTTGATATAAGCGCCCTTGCATCATCGGAAAAACTTATAGTACCTGTTTCCATGACATATCCCCTTTTGGCGAGCATGAGGGCTGCCCTCGCATTCTGCTCCACAAGCAGAACAGTTACACCCTGACTGTTGATTTTTCGTATAATCTCAAAGATCTTTGATACTACCATTGGCGCCAACCCCAGTGAAGGTTCATCTAATAGTAACAGTATTGGTTTAGACATAAGAGCCCTGCCTATTGCAAGCATTTGCTGCTCACCGCCGCTCAGCGTTCCTCCGTACTGACTGCTGCGTTCCGAAAGGATTGGGAAGTAGCTGTAAACCATATCAATCCGTCCGTTTATTTCCTTTTTATCCCTGCATAAAAAGCCACCCATCTCTAAATTTTCAAGCACTGAGAGCCGGGGAAAGATCCTCCTTCCTTCAGGGACATGAGAAATCCCAAGCCGCACAATTTCATGGGGCGGGAGGTTTGCGATATCGTGATTATTGAAGAAAATACTTCCTTTACTGATTTTATTTATTCCTGATATGGACATCAGAGTAGTTGTTTTACCAGCGCCATTGGCACCTATAATAGTGACGATATCTCCTTTGTTGACCTCTAAGGATATACCTTTCAGTACCTCGATAAGTTCATATGAGGCGTGCACGTTTTCCAAGCGCAACATCAGTTATAGTCTTCCTCTTTTCCCAGGTAAGCCTCTATTACCGCCGGATCCTTCTGTATCTCTGCAGGCAGTCCTTCCGCAATATTTACTCCATAATCAAGTACAACAACACGATCAGAAATACCCATAACTACCTTCATATCGTGCTCTATTAATAGTATAGTTACTCCCCTGTCCCGTATCTGTTTTATAATGTCCATGAGCTGCCTTGTTTCACTCGGGTTCAGACCTGCTGCCGGTTCGTCTAATAAGAGAAGCGAAGGATCACTCCCAAGGGCCCTTGCAATCTCAAGCCGCCGCCGGTCTCCATATGACAGGTTTCGTGCCCAGTTGTTCATCTGATTAGCGATTCCGACAAACTTAAGGAGCCTCAGTGCCTTTGATGAGAGTTGACGCTCCTCCTCTATTGTATTCCGGGTACGCAGTATTGCGCCCAAAACGCTGCCCTTAGTCCTGCAGAATCCGCCGACCATGACATTCTCAAGCGCCGACATCTCGGCAAAGAGCCGAAGGTTCTGAAAGGTACGCGCTATCCCATGCCTTGTAATCTCATGAGGCTTCAGATTATTTATCTTCGCCCCATTAAATCTTATCTCACCCTTGTCCGCAGATACGAGTCCGGTAATACAGTTAAAAAATGTTGTCTTACCGGCGCCATTAGGACCAATAAGACTAATGATCTCACCCGGGTAAATGTCAAGATCAACACCATCCAGGGCCTTAAGACCCCCGAAATATTTTGCAACACCTTTCGCTTGAAGGATCGGTTCCATAGCCTGTATTTTAACCATTAGCCGGCTGTTCTGCAAGTCATAGTTATCTTGACACGCATTCTCCAATAAAGTTAAACTATCTGAACATGGTAAATATCGTTTTTTTTAAGGCAGCACTTGGTTTTTATTTCCTCGGAATGGCGTCGTTCCTCTACTATCTCATCAGCAGGAAGGATAGACCGCCGAGGTCTTCTTTTGCCCTGACAGGTTTTGGATTTCTGACTCATACGGCGGCGCTTGCAGCCCGGACAGCAGAGGCATCTTATATACCTATCACAAGCCTTCATGAGGCCATGTCCTTCTTCTCATGGGCGCTTGTCCTGGCCTTTCTCCTCATAGAATACAGATACAGGATTTATATCCTCGGCTCATTCGTCCTCCCCGTTACTTTTATCTCCCTTATCTCTTCTGCCACGCTGCCAATGGAGATAAAGATGCTCGATCCTCAGTTGCAGAGTGCATGGCTTGGTGTACATACCATACTTGCGATAATGGGCGCTGCTGCCTTCTCTGTGGCGTTTCTTGCCGGTCTGATGTACCTCATCCAGGAATGGTTTCTTAAGTCAAAGAGGTTTAATAACCTCTATTTTAAACTCCCTGCCCTTGATATGCTGGATAATCTAAACTATCGCGCTATATCCTTTGGTTTTCCGCTCCTTACCCTTGGTATTATCACAGGTTCCATATGGGCTGAGTATGCCTGGGGCACCTACTGGAACTGGGACCCTAAACAGACATGGTCACTCATAATATGGCTTTTTTATGCTGCTATGCTTCATGGACGGATTACATTGGGATGGCGTGGCAGGAAGGCAGCCTATCTGGCAATAATAGGATTTGCCGGCGTCATCTTCACCTTTGTCGGTGTGAACATACTCTTGCAGGGGAGGCATGCATTTCTGTAGGAGATGTGCAGCAGATAGCGTGCAATAGCTATGGACATTATCTTAGTCGGACTCAGTCATAAGACAGCACCTGTTGAGGTGAGGGAAAAACTATCCTTTTCAGGCGAGATGCTCTCAGAGGGTATAGTAAGGCTCAGGGGGTATGAGAATATCAGTGAATGCCTTATCCTCTCTACGTGCAACCGTGTCGAAATTTATTCAATAGTTGACAAATCTGATATAGGGATTGCGAGGATCAAGGATTTTATGCACTCATATCAGACGGATGTGCCGCTTGAATCAATCTCTCAGCATCTCTATGTTCATAAGAATGAGACGGCCGTAAGACACCTGTTCAGGGTTGCGGCGAGCCTTGACTCTATGGTGGTGGGGGAACCACAGATCCTGGGTCAGGTAAAGGATGCCTTTGATACGGCGTTGCTCAATAAGACAACAGGCGCAATTCTCAATAAGCTCTTTAAGAAGTCCATATCAGTAGCTAAACGGGTACGTACAGAGACGAAGATTGCAGAGAATGCAGTATCCATAAGCTTTGCGGCGGTGGAGCTTGCAAAAAAGATTTTTAGCAGTTTAAGGGATAAGAGAGGGATGCTGATCGGTGCAGGTGAGATGGGTGAGCTTGCGGCAAATTATCTTGTCAGCAGCGGCATAAAAGAGATCGTTGTATCTACGAGAAATTATGAACGGGCGCTTAATCTTGCACAGACTTATAATGGCCGTGCGGTGAAGTTTGAATATTTTTTAGAGGAAATGGGCAGGTCGGATGTTGTAATATGTTCAACAGGGGCGCCTGATTATATTATCAGGGCTGAGCATATGCATGATATTATCCATAAAAGAAAGAACCGGCCTATATTCCTAATAGATATTTCTGTCCCGAGAAATATTGACCCGGCTATCAATAATATTGATAATGTATTTCTGTATGATATAGATGACCTGCAGGCGGTTGTAGAGGCGAATCTCAGGACAAGGAGAGGGGAAGCAGAGAAGGGGGAGCAAATAATAGAAGAGGAGGTTGAGACCTTTTCGAAGTGGTTTAAATCACTTGAGGTTGTGCCTACTATTGTTGCACTCAGGGATAAGGTTGAGGATATACGACGGAAGGAGTTGGAGCGGATTACTGACAGGCTTAAGACGCTCTCTCCCGGTGACAGAGAGACGGTTGAAGGACTTACTAATACGATAGTAAACAAGATACTCCATGGCCCCCTTGTGGCGCTTAAGTCAGAGGCAAATTCGAGCAATGGACTTTTGTATGCGGAGACGATAAGGAAGATTTTTAACCTTGAGATAAAGGTGGCTGAGGAGAACGGAGAGGAAGAGTCGTAACGGACACTGGGGAGCATTTTATAGTGAAGCAAGTACGAATCGGCAGTCGTGGAAGCAAACTGGCCGTATGGCAGGCAGAGCATGTGAAGGCAGGGCTTGAGGTACGGTTTGCCGGGATTACAGTTACAATTAAAAAGATAAAGACCACAGGGGATAAGATACTTGATGTCCCGCTTGCAAAGGTTGGCGGGAAGGGTCTGTTTGTAAAAGAGATAGAGGATGCCCTTTTGAGGAATGAGATAGATATTGCAGTTCACAGCATGAAGGATGTACCTGCTGTCCTGCCGGCAGGATTATGTATAGGCGCAATCCCTGAACGGGAGGACCCGCGGGATGCCCTGCTGTCACGAGACGGGAGTGGATTTTTACACCTTAAGGCCGGTGCCCGTATAGGTACGAGCAGCCTTAGAAGGATATCCCAGTTACTCAATCAGAGGCCTGATCTTGTAATCTACCCCCTTCGCGGGAATCTTGATACAAGGATAAAAAAGCTGGAAGCGGGAGAATTTGATGCTATTGTCCTTGCTGCTGCAGGCATTCGCAGGCTGGGATGGGCAGACAGGATTACTGAATATTTACCTGAAACAATAAGCCTGCCTGCTATAGGTCAGGGGGCATTATGTATAGAGTGCAGAGAAAACGATGTAAATGTACTTGAGATGTTGAGCGCTCTTGATCATGCAGAGACACATATTTGCGTGCGTGCTGAGCGGGCTTTTTTAAAACGGCTGGAGGGCGGATGCCAGGTCCCAATAGGCGCATATGCGACAATGAACATTAATGATATCGAAATAGAGGGATTTATTGCCTCGGTTGATGGAAGGCGGATGGTGAGGGAGAAGAGGTCAGGGACACGGGATAATCCTGAAGAGGCAGGGATAGCCCTTGCAGAAAGCCTACTGTTACAGGGTGGAGAGGAGATCCTGAAAGCGCTATGCAATTAACAGGCAAGAAAATAGTTATAACAAGACCGTCGGATCAGCAGGAGGAGTTTGCTGAGCTGCTCTCTTCCCTTGGTGCTGAGACTGTCAGGTTTCCAGTGATAGCAATAGCTCCGCCTGATAGTTGGGATGCTGCTGACAGGGCAATAGAAAATCTAAATAAATATGACTGGATTATTTTCACAAGCGTGAATGGCGTCCGCTCTTTTGCAGACAGGTTGATTGCACTCAATAAGGATATGGCAGCAGCGCTGAACAGTATTAAAATTTGTGCTATAGGAATTAAGACAGCAGAAGTTGTTGAAAAATACGGGCTGGAGGTAGATTTCATACCTGGTGAGTTTCGTGCAGAGGCTGTGGCCGATGGGTTTATGGAGATGGGGAGTCCGGGAAGGAATGTTCTTATACCAAGGGCGCAGGTGGGGCGGGATGTTTTACCGGGGGAGCTTGAAAAAATAGGGATTAAAGTTGATGTTATCCCTATATACAAGGCGGTACGTCCTGACCCGGATGTGTCGGATCTCAGGAAGATGTTAAGTAACAGGGAGATAAATGTAGTTACATTTACGAGCGGTTCATGTGTCATAAATTTTCTTGAAATCATAGGGCTGGATGAATATAAAACACTCCTTTCAGGAGTTAAGATTGCATGCATAAGCCCTGTAACATCAGACACTGTAAAGAAGTATGGTCTTAATGTGGATATTATTCCGGACAGATATACAGTGGCGGATTTGGCCGGGGCAATTGCAAGGTATTATAATCCCACCTCTCCCCCCTTTATTAAAGGGGGGTAAAGGGGGATTACAAAGGGGGACAATTACATGGCATTTCCCAAAACCCGCCTCAGAAGGATGCGGGCCACTGAGACGCACAGACGGATGGTACGTGAGACAAGACTCTCGGTTGATAATCTTATATATCCTCTCTTTGTTGTCCATGGCCGCAATGTGAAGCGTGAGGTCAGTTCCATGCCTGGGATCTTTCAATTATCCGTAGACAATATTATTCTTGAAGCAAAAGATGTGCATTCACTGGGAATACCTGCCGTAATCCTGTTTGGCATACCGGAACACAAGGACGAGACAGGGTCAGAGGCATATGCTGACAGCGGGATTGTACAACAGGCGGTTAAGGCAATCAAGGACAACATACCTGACCTTCTTGTGATTACGGATGTCTGCCTCTGCGAGTATACAAGTCATGGACATTGTGGAGTTGTAAAAGACGGACGGGTACTGAATGACCCGACACTGGAATTGCTGGCGAAAGAGTCTGTATCGCATGTGAAGGCAGGCGCTGATATTGTCGCCCCATCGGATATGATGGACGGACGGGTATCAGTAATCAGACAAGCCCTGGATCACGAAGGGTTTGAGCATATCCCTATCATGTCTTATGCCGCTAAGTATTCCTCGGCCTTTTATGGGCCGTTCCGGGATGCGGCTGAGTCCACTCCGCAGTATGGAGACAGGAAGTCTTATCAGATGGACCCTGCTAATTCGAGGGAGGCCATGCAGGAGATTGCCCTTGACATAGAAGAGGGGGCCGACATTGTAATGGTAAAGCCTGCCCTTCCTTATCTTGATATTATCTGCAAAATTAAGGAGAGATGGGATTTGCCTGTAGCAGCATATCAAGTCAGCGGGGAGTATGCGGTGGTTAAGGCCGCAGGCCGGCTTGGATGGATAGATGAGACGCGTGTCATGATGGAAACACTTACTTCTATAAAACGTGCAGGAGCTGATCTGATAATTACCTATTTTGCGAAGGATGCAGCACAGGTTTTGCCGGAGGAAAGATAAATAATTGAATATCATCAGGGGCATTGCTGCTATCCCAACAGGTCTCAACAGGTCTGTTGTGACTATAGGAAACTTTGATGGAGTTCATCTTGGCCACCAGCAGCTCTTAAAAAGGGTGATTAAGCGTGCCTCTGAAATAAATGGCAACAGCGTTGTTATTACTTTTGAGCCTCACCCCGTAAAGGTATTAAGACCGGACAAGGCCCCTCATCAATTAATATCTCTCCAGGAAAAGATAGAGTTATTTCAGTCGTATGGAATAAATGTCGTTATTTGCATTGAATTTACGCCTGAATTTGCCGGCAAATCTCCTGATGAATTCGTTGATGAACTTCTCTGCAAAAAGATAGGTGCTAAGGTTATCATTGTCGGGGCAAACTACAAGTTTGGAAAGGGTCAGTCAGGGGATATAAACTATCTTCGCACTAAGGGAAAGATATTGGGTTTTGAAGTCGAGGTGATTGAACCTGTTGAGATTAAAGGGGGGAGGGTCAGCAGTTCGAGGATAAGGGAGCACCTTTTAAATGGCGAGGTTGACACAGCAGCAGGCCTTTTAGGGAGATATTATGCAATAGACGGCGTTGTCACTCCGGGTCATCACCGCGGTATGCAATTGGGTTATCCTACTGCAAATATCTATACCGTTGATGAGGCTATTCCGAAAAGCGGCATCTATGCAGTAAGGGTATTACGGGGGCACGGGATATTGGAGGGTGTATGTTATATAGGTAATCAGCCTACTTTTGCCGGCGAAAGGATTGGCATAGAGGTCTATCTGTTTAACTTCAGCGGAGAGCTTTATCATGAGCATCTGAGGGTTCAGTTTGTTAAAATGATAAGAGATGAACAGAAGTTTGATAATAAGGAAGAGTTGATAAGGCAGATTAAGGAGGATGTGGCTAAGGCACGGGACGTGTTAGGTAAAAAGCAATGAGGATGAAAGACACATTAATAAAAAAAGTTCAGGAAACTATTAGTTTCTACAAAATGCTTAAAGACGGTGATACGGTGCTCATCGGTGTATCTTCCGGTCCTGATTCGGTCTGTCTTCTTCATGTGTTAAAGGAATTGCAGGATGAATATAACCTGTCCCTTCATATCGCCCATCTGAATCATGGGTTTCGCGGGGCAGAGGCGGATGAAGATGCAATGTTTGTTCAGTGTCTGGGGGATTCACTTGGCATACCGGTAATCGCGGAGTATGCAGATATACCTGCCTATGCCAGGACAGAGCGTAAATCAAAACAGGAGGCGGCACGCGAGGTGCGTTATAGATTCTTCAGTTCTGTCGCTGATAAGACCGGCGCAGACAGGATTGCCCTTGGTCATACGGCAGATGACCAGGTGGAGACATTCCTGATGCGGCTCCTCAGAGGGTCAGGGTCACATGGACTATCCGGCATTCCACCTGTCAGGGAGAGGATAATCAGGCCTCTCATAGGGGTCTTCCGGGAAGAGATCAATGAGTACTTAGCCATGCATGATATACGTTACAGGATTGATTCATCAAACCTTACTGCTGTTTATCTGAGGAATAAAATTCGTCTTGAACTTATCCCGTATCTTGCGAAGGAATATAATCCGAATATTATGGAGACGATTATCAGAAATTTAAATATCCTGAGGGATGAAGATATATTTCTGGATAATTATGTTACAAAAATATATCAGGATATGGTAATTAAAGAATCAGCAGATAGTATGATACAGTTTGATGTGAAGAGATTAAATACCTGTGAAGAACCGGTTAAAAGGAGAATAATAAGGCAAGCCGTGGAATCTGTTAAAGTAGAAGGGGGTGTTGCCCTGGCCTGGCAGCATATAGAGGACGCCCTTTCCCTTTTGCGTCATGATAAAAAAGGAGAGATTCATTTCCCTTCCGGAATTGTGGCAGAGAGAAGCGGAGAGATTTTCAGTATATATTTAAGGTCAGCGGTGACATCAACTCCTCCATATGCATATACAGTAAGTGTACCTGGAGATACCTTAGTACCCGAGGCAGGTATGAAAATTAACACAACAATACTAATTCCCCCCTTTCTGAAGGGGGAATTATCGGATAAGACTGAGACAGGAAGACATACTGCATATTTTGACGTCAGTAAATTTTCTGAACCACTGATTATCAGAAATCGCAGGGCAGGAGATTTCTTTTGCCCCCGGGGTATGGGAGGAAAGAAGAAAAAGATAAAAGAGTATTTTATTGATTTAAAGATACCGGGAAGAGAAAGGGAAAAGATACCGATCATTTCTTCTCCTGAAGGTATAATGTGGATTGCCGGATACAGAGGCGATGAGAGATTCCGGGTGACTTCTACTACGGAGAGGATACTGGAAGTGAGGGCAACAAAAATTGCTGCATGATAAGGCATAAATATGCAGGGTGGGCATTTTCAGATTGTACCGTATGACTGGTGTTCAAGGTGCGATGTTTGCTGTCGTTTCCCTGAAAAAGAGAGCTTCCTTGCACCCTATTTTACAAAAGATGAAATCTCTTCCGCTATGCAGTCCGGTATGAATGCATCTTCATTCACAGCAAATTCCGGCTGCAAGATTACGCTTACTCCTTATAAAGAAGGATACATATGCCCGGCCTTTAACCCGGAAACAACGCTTTGTAAGATATACGATGTCCGTCCGATTGACTGCATAATCTATCCTTTCGCTATAATGCGGTCTGCTGACGGCATGGAGATTGTGCTTGGGTTGGATATGAAGTGTCCCTATGTCAGAGAGTTTATGTATATAGACCCATCTCCAATCATAGATATCATATCTGAAAACCCGGGCCTTATCGGTCCATATCAGGAGGATGTCAGTCCGGTAGTAGTATTAAAAAAGCTTACCCAGATCCTATGATGGATTTATCAATATATGGTCTTATGCCACTGACTATAAAAGATAAACCCCTCATTGACGGCATTCTAAACCGTCAGGATACGATGCTATCTGCCTATTCGTTTACCTCCCATTACATCTGGCGGGACCACTTTAACTTTCATTGGGGCATAATAGACGGCTATCTTTGTTTGTTTGCACAGTATGGTGACTATGTCTATATGCCTATTCCGCCGGTTTTATCCGAAAATCCCTGTTCACCCTCCCCTCCTTCGACAAGCTCAGGGTTACCTGAAGTATTTAATATCATGGATAAGATAAATAACAATAAAGCTGTCTCCCGCATTGAAAATATTGACGAATCATGGATAGATCCTTTTGTCTCCGCCGGATTTAAGATTAAATCCGGTGAATCAGAGTATCTCTATCTTCGTGAAGATCTGTCAAAATTAAAGGGTGATTCGTATAAGTCAAAAAGGGCTATGTACAATTATTTTAAAAAACATTACAGATACAGTTATGAACCTTTCGAATCAAGCCATGCCCCCCAATGTATTGAACTCTACAACTCGTGGAAAAAAGAGAAGGCGCAAAAGGTTAACGATTCTTTTTACAATGCCATGCTGGAAGACTCATACCCGGCACATAGAGAGGCTATTAATAATTATGAGTCACTCGGGTTAACCGGGCGCGTTGTTAAGATTGATAATAGGATAGGTGGTTATATATTCGGGTTTGAAAGGAATAAAGATATTTTTTATATCTTGCTGGAAGTCACTAATCCAGGCATTAAGGGGCTCGCTCAATTTATATTCAGGGAAATCTGCATGGAAATGGAAGGTTATACCTGCATTAATGTCCTTGGCGACTCCGGATTAGAGAACCTGCGGAAGGTCAAGCTATCTTACAGGCCATTACGGTTGGTGCCGGCATTTACTGCATACAGGAATTAGGGTTTTTTCTTTTTACCTGCTGCAAGCTGAAGGAAAACTTTTATACTTTTTCTGTACTCCTCATTATCTATGTCTCTTAAATATTCCACAAATTCCCTCTCTTCCTGAGAAATATACCTGTCAGATTCCCTCACCTTTATCCTCTCTTCTGACGTTTCCTCAAAAAGATATGAAATAGTAATGTTGAGGGCGCCTGTTAATGCCTGAAGCCTGTCTGTATTGAGATGACCTTTCCCTCCTTCATATCGCTGAAGCTGTTGATATGTGATACCTATTGCCTCTGCTAATCTTTCCTGGGATAACCCCAGCTCTCTCCTTCTGTTTCTAATCTTCATCCCTATAAATTTTCTGTCTTTTATCAGGTACATGCAGACATCTCCATCTCTTCCATTATGACAACATCATAGAACGATAATAGTCAGGGTTAGAAATGTCTACAATATACGAGGTGTAGCAACATCTTGACAAATACTAAATAAGTGTTGTATAGATGCTATATAAAATGCAAGTGAAAACTCTATTATTAAGGCAGTTTGGAAGACAGCTTCAATTATTCCGGAAACAGCTTATGTTATCACGGGAAGATTTGGGGCTAAAGACAGGACTGACTATTAAAGATATAGAAGACCTGGAGGCTGGTATAGGAGACCCGGCATTGAGCACGATATCGCTTCTTGCGGAAGCGCTTAACCTTTCATCCGAAGAACTTGTATTCTCTTCATCAGGACATGATGGTGAATATTACGCATACCGTTTTCATATTTTACAAATTGTAAACAGCATGTCTAAAAATGACCTGAAGAAGTCCATCCGGAAACTCGAATCAACTTAACCAAGTCGGGGAACAGTTAACTTAATTCATAAGGAATGAGAGCTTAGTATTTATTGGTTTGACTTTATTAAAATATTGCCGTAGTATTGAACTGTCTTTATGAAAAGATTTATAGATACTCATTTATTGCAATGGAAGCAGGATCCACGGCGCAAGGTATTACTCCTTCGGGGGGCCCGACAGGTCGGGAAGACCTATTCCATCAGAGAATTGGGGAAAACATTCCCCTATTATGTTGAAATTAATTTCGATGAAACACCAGCGATAAAGGAGTTATTCACCCACTCGTTGAGTGTGCAACAAATTATTGAACGATTAGCCGTCGTCCGCGGGACCCCCATTAACCCTGGAGAAACATTGTTGTTTCTTGATGCGATCCAGGCCTGCCCAGAGGCGTTAAGCGCCTTACGATATTTTCAAGAAAAGCTGCCTGCATTACATGTTGCCGCGGCAGGCTCGCTTCTTGAGTTCACGCTGTCGGAAATCCCGTCCATGGGCGTGGGGCGCCTGCATTCTTTATTCATGTATCCATTATCATTCTTAGAATATCTCAGTGCCTCAGGGCAGGAACCGCTATACCGGACAGTCATGAACCATCCGGTCTCAGAAGCCCTGGAACCTGTAATCCATAATCAATTATTAGATATGCTAAGGGTGTTTTATCTGATAGGCGGGTTGCCCGGTGTGGTTGACCATTACCTGATAACACATGACCTTCTCCAGTGTCAGGAGTTGTTGCAGGACATCGCTACATCGTATGAGGATGATTTTGCAAAGTATAAAAAAAAGGTTCCTGTAGCCAGACTACGCGAAGTTTTTCAATCCATTATTGCTCAGGTTGGACACAAGTTTTCTTATGCGCAAGTGGACTCTCATTCTTACCATAAAGCTATGAAAGAAGCCCTTGACCTGCTGATACTGGCCGGTCTGGCTTACAAAGTCCCTCACAGCAGCTGCCGGGGGGTCCCTCTTGGAGCGACTATCAATCCAAAACATTTCAAAATGCTTCCTTTTGATGTTGGTATTGCGCAACGTATCCTTGGGCTGGATTTGTCGGATATTATTTTGCAGCCCCAGAAAGAGCTGGTTAACAGGGGCGCGATGACAGAGGTCTTTTGCGGCCTGGAACTCGTCCATAGCCAGGCAGGCAACTACAAGCCAGAGCTGTATTATTGGCATCGTGAGAGCCGTGGAAGTCAGGCCGAGGTGGATTATGTTATATCCAGCCGCTCTAATGTGCTTCCGATTGAGGTGAAGGCCGGGTCAAAGGGGCAGATGCAAAGCATGAATATTTTTTTGAAGGAACGCAATCTCCCCAGAGGTGTCCGAATTTCGCAAGAAAACTTTTCTGTTTATGATCATATACAGGTTTTGCCCCTTTATGCAGCCTCCAGGTGTTGGACTCTGGACAATATGCATTTATATAGCCTATAATTATTTACGCCGGAAGTGAACTACATATTAAGCCAGAAGGAGATAGATGGTCTTGAGACAAATGAAGGAAATAGCCAGCAGGAAAATGGAATTGCTCAGGATTTGTGAAGGATATCAAATCCTGGCAGTATACCTTTTTGGTTCCATGGCCAACGAAGGGGTTGCTTTGCTGGATGATAAACTGCCAGTGAATGTTGACCCGCTTGCCGACCTTGATGTCGGTGTAGTATTCCTGCAACCCGTTTCTGATCCAAAGGAAAGAGTAAAACTTTATAAAAGACTTTATACTAATTTATCTGATTTATTCTCTCCGCTTCCCCTGGACCTCGTCCTTCTTCAGGAAACCGGCGTAATCATTCAGTCTGAGGCAATCAGCGGTCAATTAATTTACAGCCGTGATGATGATCAGAGAACAGATTACGAAGAAAGAGTTATTAAGTTTTATCAGGACTGGAAGCCCGTTTATGACCAATATACGAAAGAAGTATTGGAAGCTATCAGGACATGATTTTAAAGGAAAACAAACCTAATATTTAGATATATTCATCTCCTCCATTTTCCCTGTCACCATAAAAACCACGCGTTCAGCAATGTTAGTGACCCGGTCTGCAATCCTTTCGAGATTATGGGC
>Ga0209322_10000112_pt1 | contig 40559 bp, 33 predicted proteins | sample Rifsed19ft1_FD_184013 | JGI IMG/M metagenome (GOLD analysis project Ga0209322, IMG submission 184013) | Soil microbial communities from Rifle, Colorado, USA - sediment 19ft 1 (version 2) | ecosystem: Environmental > Terrestrial > Deep subsurface > Rock core/Sediment | place: Rifle, Colorado... | reverse complement strand
AAGATGTGCGCATCGTCCTGGGTGAAGCCGCGCACACGGGTCAGGCCGTGCAACACGCCGCTGCGCTCGTAGCGGTAGACCGTGCCATACTCCGCGTAGCGCCTGGGCAGATCGCGATATGAGCGTATACGGCTCTTGTAAATCTGGATGTGGAACGGGCAGTTCATCGGCTTGAGCTGGTAATCCTGCCCTTCCACCTCGATCGCCCCGAACATGCTCTGACGGTAGTAGTCGAGGTGCCCGCTCACCCGCCACAGGTCGAGCTTTGCGATGTGGGGGGAAAAGACCAGGTCGTACCCCGCCCGCGCGTGCTCGTCCCTCCAGAAATCCTCCATGACCCGTCGCACGACGGAGCCCTTGGGATGCCAGAGGATCAGCCCCGCCCCGATTTCCTCGTTCACGCTGTAGAGGTCGAGCTCCTTCCCCAGCTTGCGGTGGTCGCGCTTCTTGATCTCCTCCAGCAGGGCGAGATGGGCGTCGAGTTCTTTTTTCGTCGCGAACGCGCAGCCGTAAATCCGGGTCAGCATCCGGTTCTTCGAGTCTCCCCGCCAATACGCCCCGGCGGTGTTCATCAGCTTGAAGGCGCCGACCCTTCCGCTGCTGGGAACATGTGGCCCCCGGCACAGGTCGAGGAAGTTCCCCACCTTGTAAAGGGATACGGCGTCATCGGGGATCTCCGCCAGCAGATTCTCCTTGTAGGGCTCTCCGGGGAACCGCTGATTGGCCTCCTCCTTCGACACCTCTTCGCGAGTGAATGGGAGGTCGGAACGGACGATCTCTCCCATCTTCTCCTCGATCCGTGCGAGGTCTTCCGGCGTAAACGGGGTCTCCACGTCGAAGTCGTAGTAGAAGCCGTTTTCAATGGAGGGTCCGATCGTTATCAAAGCGTCCGGAAAAAGCTCCTTGACCGCTGCGGCCATCACGTGGGCGGTGCTGTGACGGACGACCTCGATTCCGTCGGGGTCCGCAGGGGTTACCCACTGCACGGCGCCGTCCTCGGGGGCGGGGCGGGAAAGGTCCAGAAGCGACCCCTGGACCCTGGCGGCGATCGCCACCTTGGCCTTCCCCTCCTTTTTTGCAAGCTCCAACAAGGTCATTCGTCTTCCTTCACGCGCCCCGGCAGGCCGGCGCTTCGCCGAAACAGGTTCCACCGTGCCTGGGAGAGAAAATGGTGGGCGATACTGGACTTGAACCAGTGACCCCCTGCATGTCAAGCAGGTACTCTAACCATCTGAGCTAATCGCCCCCCGGGATGTCGAACGATTATAAATATCAGACATTTCTCCAAAATGTCAATTATATTATGGATATTTCCGGATTGTACACCGCGCGGAAAAAACCGCTCGGCGTCGCCTCGAAGAGGCGGACCTCGGCCCCTGTTCCTTTCGCGATGTCCCCGGGCGAGACGTTGTCGAGGAGAAAGTCGCCGGCGTCCCGCAAGGTGACCGACGGAAGATAAACCCTCGAAACCTTGCGCTCTTTCAAGGCTTCAAGGATGTCCCTTCCCCCGAGAAGCCCCGTCACGGTCACGCTACTGCCCATAAGGCGGTTCTCCACCGGCACGGGGTCGAAACGGGCGCCTGACCTCCGCGAAAACTCGGCCAGAAAGTCTTGTACATGCCTGCGTGCGGACAGGCCGGTGACGACGGTCCCGCCCCCCTCCGCCCGATCCCAGCGCTTCCTCCGGAACAGGGCCCTCCCGCCATCCAGGAACTGCCGGAGAAGGCCCACTCCGTTTTCAATCTGGGCGAACGATCCGTAGGCTTTCCGGCCGGGGATCCTTTCCCCCGCGATCAGGTAATACTCATCCGCCGCGACCGCGAACGGCTCCTCCCCCGCCGTTCCGCACCTCTGCCCGATTCGCTGCAACATTGCCAGCGTTTCTCCGGCTTCCCGCCGGCTGACGGGCCGCAAGGGAGGCAATCCCCGCCGGTGCGCGGTGAGGCCGACGGGAACCACGGCGACGGTGGCAAGCCCTGGCCGAAGGGGCAGGAGCGCTCGAAGGGTGCGCTCCAGCTCGTCCCCGTCGTTGATGCCGGGGCAGACGACGATCTGCCCGTGGAGATGGATCCCCCCCCGGATCAGCCGTTCCATCACGCCCAGGATGTCGGCGGCCTCCGCGTTGCCGAGCATCTTCCGACGGAGCGCGTTGTCGGTGGTGTGGATCGATACGTACAGCGGGGAGAGGCGGTAACGAAGAATCTTTTGGGTCTCTTCCCCGGTGAGGTCGGAAAAGGTCACGTACTGGCCGTGGAGAAAGGAAAGGCGAACGTCCTCATCCTTGACATAGAGGCTTCGCCGCAGCCCTCTGGGGAGCTGGTGGACGAAGCAGAACACGCAGCGGTTGCGGCATCGCCGCACCCGGACCGGCTCGGGACGGATCCCGAGCCCCGCGCCCGCCGGCCGGAACTCCTTCTCCCTCGTCTCGCCCAGGGAATCGGCCCAACGCAGTCGGAACCTCCGGCGGCTGGTGAGGAAATGGAGGTCGAGAAGATCCGCGGCCGGCTCCCCCGAAACGGAGAGGATGCGGTCTCCCGGCGAGATCCCCGCTCGCATCGCCAGGCTGTCCGCCGCGACGGACTCCACGCGGACCCCTTCACGCATCGGAGAGCTTCCGGAATCCGACGAAGAGGTAGTGCACCCCGGAAGCCGCGGTGGTCAGGGCGCACAGGCCCACCACGACGCCGGTGACGATCGGCTCCCAACCCTCCGCGGCCATGGCGTTCCCCATCCAGGGAAACGACCGGACAGCGAGAAAGTAGACGACGGTGAGGATCTGCACGGACGTGTTCACCTTGCTTAAGGAAGTCGCCTTGATGCTCCCGGAATCCAGAAGCAGGAGGATGAGGGCGCTGCCGATCAGGATGAACAGGTCCCGGCTGATCACCAGGATCGTCAGCCACTCCGGGAGGATCTTCACGTAGGCGAGCACGATGAAGCTGGTGGCCATCAGCAGCTTGTCGGCGATCGGGTCCAGGTAGTAGCCCACCACGGTCCTCTGCCGCAGCGCCCGCGCGAGCAGCCCGTCCAGCGCGTCGCTGATCCCGCAGGCGGCGAAAACGGCGAGCGCATGCCGGATCCGCCCCGAAATCAGGAGATGGGCGAACAGGGGAACCAGGAGGACCCGGAACGCCGTGAGGGCGTTCGCGATGTTGATCAGGCGGGCCTGGTCAAACCGGTCCCTGGCGAACGATGCGTGCATAGTCCTCCTTCGATGGCGCGCAGCAATGTTTCCAGTCCTTCTCCGGTCGCCGCGGAAATCCGGAATCCCTCCCCCGGGACGGGTCCGCCCGACACTCCCCGGTCCATCTTGTTGACCGCGAGGAGGCTGGGCTTCTCCGCGAAATCCAGGGCAACGAGGATCCTGTTGACGGAGTCGATGTTCTCCTCCATCCGCTCCGAGCTGCCGTCCACGACCTGGACCATCACGTCCGCTTCGCCGATCCCCTCCAGGGTCGCCAGAAACGCCTCCAGCAGCTCGTCCGGCAGGTCGTGGATGAATCCCACCGTGTCCACCAGGATCGCTTCCTTCCCGCCGGGGAGGCGGAATTTGCGCGCGGTGGGGTCGAGGGTCGCGAAAAGCTGGTCCGCGACGAAGACGTCCGCGCCGGTCAACCGGTTGAACAGAGTCGATTTCCCGGCATTGGTGTACCCCACGAGCGCGACGACCGGGAATCCTACCTCTTTCCGTCTTTGGTAGTGCAACGCCCTCGTTCGCCGGACGGTGGCGAGCTCCCGCTCGATCTGCCGCAACTGCGAACGGATCTTCCTGCGGTCCTCTTCAAGCTTCTTCTCACCAGGGCCCCGCGTCCCGATTCCGCCTCCGAGCCGGGACAGCTCTTTCCGCCCCCCGATCAGGCGCCCCAGCCGGAAGGAGAGCTGCGCCAGCTCCACCTGCAGTTTCCCCTCCCGGGTGCGGGCCCGCTGGGCGAAAATGTCCAGGATCACCTCCCGCCGGTCGAGGACCTTCACGTCCAGCTCCTGTTCGAGGATCATCTGCTGCTTCGGACGCAGGAGGTTCTGGAAGACCACGAGGTTGACGCCGTTCTCCCGGATCGTCTCCTTGAGATGTTCGAGGGTTCCCCTTCCGATGAGGGTCGCGGGGCTCTCCACGGAAAGCGTCTGGGTCTGTTCGCCCTTTACGACTCCTCCCGCCGACTCCACGAGACTCTTGAGCTCCGCCAGCAGGTCGGGGGATGAAGGGGCGCCGTCCCCGGTCCTTCGCTTCCTCCGGGCCCAGACCAGCCAGGCTTTCTCCTCGTTTTCTCCGATGGGGTACATCAGTGAAGCCGCAGCACGTCGTATCCGAACTGCCCTTTCAGCTCCCGGGCCAGCTCGAGGGACGGCGCGATCCCGAATCCTTCCGGCAGGGCGACTACGGCCTCGTAATCCCCTTCGCGCACCAGATGAAGGTATCCTTTCTTCTCGCCCGCATGCTTCCTCAGGGTGCGCCGAAGCTCGGCGATATCGGACGCCGTCATCCGGTCCATGCGGACCTGGATGTGCACCGATTTCGACAGGCGCTCGCGCACGTTTTCCATCCGGCAGATATCTTCCGCGATCACCTTGGAGGACGTCTCGTCGGAATCGACGCGGCCGATCAGGAGAACGGGTGCCTGCGTGTCCAGGTCCTCCCGGATCTCCCGGTACGTTTCCGGGAAGACGAGCACCTCGACGATCCCTTCGAGGTCCTCGAGCGTCAGGATCGCCATCTTTTCCCCCCGCTTGGTCGTCTTCTCCCGGATGGCGCTGATGATCCCGCCGATCTTGATCTCGGAGCCGGACCTCACGGAGCCGATGCGGGAAGAAGTGACGTTGGCGAACAGCTCGATCTCCGCCGCGTAGGCGTCCAGAGGATGCCCGGTGATATAGAATCCCAGGGCTTCCTTCTCGGCTTTCAGTCGCTCGCTCCGGTTCCACAAATGCTCGATGGTTGCCGTTCGTTTCCCCTTTGCGGGTTTTTCCGCATCGGCCTTTCCTCCGAACAGCGCGAACTGGCCCGATTCCCTGCGCCGGACCTCCCCCTGCGCGGTCTCCATCAGGGAGGAGAGCTGCTCGATCAGGAGTCCCCGGTCCGGGTCGAGGGAATCGAAGGCCCCCGCCTTGATGAGGCTATCGAGCGCCCTCTTGTTCACCTTCCGGAGTTCCACCCGGGAGAGGAAATCCGCCGCCGAGACGAAAGGATTTTCCCCCCTCGCCTCCTGGATGGAGAGGACCGCGGTCTCCCCCACCCCCTTGATCGCCGAAAGGCCGAACCGGATCGCCTTGCCCGCCGGATAAAAGGCGAAGCGGGATTCGTTCACGTCGGGTGGGAGGATGGGAATCCCCTTCTCCCGGCAATGGCCGATGTAGCGGATGATCTTCGCCGTGTCGCCCGATTCCGATGTCATCAGGGCGCAGAAATATTCCACGGGATAGTGGGCTTTGAGATACGCGGTCTGGTAGGCCACCATCGCGTATGCGGCGCTGTGCGACTTGTTGAACCCGTACTCCCCGAACTGGGCGATCTGTTCGAAGAGCGCCTGGGCCTTGTTCTCGGGGATCCCGTTGGCGGCCGCCCCTTTCAGGAACCGCGCCTTCTGCTTCTCCATCAGGGCGGTGTCCTTTTTCCCCATCGCCTTGCGCAGGACGTCGGCTTCCCCCATGGAGAACCCGGCGAGAGCGACGGCGATCTGCATGACCTGCTCCTGGTAGACCATGACGCCGTAGGTGTCCTGCAGGATTTCCTCCAGCTGCGGGAAGGGGTATTCGGTTTTCTTCCTGCCGTGCCGCCGCGCGATGAAGTCTTCCACCATGCCGCTCTGGAGGGGGCCCGGCCGGTAGAGCGCCACTGCGTGGATGAGGTGCGCGAACCGCTCCGGCTTGAGCCGGACGAGAAGGTCCGTGAAGCCGCCGCTTTCGCACTGGAAGACCCCCGGAGTGTCTCCCCGGGAGAGCATCGCGTACGTTTCGGCGTCGTCCAGCGGTACGGCCTCTAGGTCGAGCGGCTCCCCCCGTTCCTTGATCAGGCCCAGAGTGTTGTGGATCGCCGTCAAGGTCCGCAGTCCCAGTACGTCGAACTTGACCAGCCCCACCTTCTCGATGTCCTTCATGGAAAACTGGGTGGTGATATCGCCGTTGGAATTTCTGTAGAGGGGGACGTACTCGGTGATCGGCTTGTTGGCGATCACCACCCCGGCGGCATGGGTGGAGGCATGCCGCGACAGTCCCTCGATCGCGCGGGCGTATTCGAACAGCTCCCCCACCTTCGGCGTTTCCTGGAGGATCTCCTTGAGCCTCGGCTCGATCTGCAGCGCGCGATCGATCGTCATTCCCAGGTCGGGGGGAATAAGCTTGGCGATCCGGTCGACCTCCGCGTACGGCATCTCGAGCACCCTTCCGACATCCCGAATCGCCGCCCGGGCCTTCATCGTGCCGAAGGTGATGATCTGGGTCACGTTCTCTTCGCCGTAGCGTTCCTTGATGTACTGGATCACCTCGTCCCGCCGGTCCTTGCAGAAGTCGCAGTCCACGTCGGGAAGGCTGATCCGCTCCGGGTTCAGGAACCGTTCGAACAGGAGCCCGTGCGGGATCGGGTCGATCTCGGTGATCCGCAAGGCATACGCGGCAAGGCTCCCCGCAGCGCTCCCCCGCCCCGGCCCCACCGGGATCCCCTTCTCCTTGGCATGCCGGATGAAATCCCAGACGATCAGGAAGTACCCCGAAAACCCGCTTTGATCGATGACCGACAGCTCGTACTCCAGCCGTTTCCGGTAGGCGGTCTCGTTCTCCCCCGAAACCTTCTCCCCCCGTTTCCGCTTTTCCTGGAACCTGCGCGCCATCCCCTCGACGCTCAGGGTCCGCAGGTATTGCTCCGCCGTCATCCCCTTCGGAACCTGGAACGCCGGGATCTTGTTCTTCCCGAGGTCGAGCTTCACGCTGCACCTCTCGGCGATGGCCATCGTGTTCTTGAGCGCATCGGGGGCCGAGTGCCCGAACGCCTTTTCGAACTCTTCCGGGGACTTCATGTAAAACTGGTCGCTCCCGAACCGCATCCTCCCCTCGGTGTTGATCGTCTTCCCGGTCTGAAGACAGAGGAGCACGTCGTGGACGCGGGCATCCGAGCGCTCGAGGTAGTGGCAGTCGTTCGTGGCGACCAGAGGCGTCCCCGTCCGGCGGGCCAGCTCGATGAGCCGCGCGTTGGCCAGGTTCTGCTCCGGGAGGCCGTTGTCCTGGATCTCGATATAAAACCGCCCGTCCCGGAAAATATCCTTGTACGTCTCCACGCACCCCTCGGCCGCCGACGGCCCCTCCTGGATCAGGAGACGCGGGATTTCGCCCTGCAGGCAGGCGGAGGTGGCGATCAGTCCCGCCGCATGCTCCCGCAGGAGCTCCTTGTCCACCCGGGGCTTGTAATAGAACCCTTCGACGTGGGCCTTGGACACCAACCGGATCAGGTTCCGGTACCCTTCCGCGGACTCCGCCAGAAGGATCAGGTGATGGGACTTCTCCTCCCCCTGCGTCGGTTTTCGTTCGTGCCTGGACCCCGGCGCGACGTAGATCTCGCACCCCAGGATCGGACGGATCCCCGCCCGGGTCGCCTTTTCGTAGAAGTCGATCGTCCCCATCATCCCGCCGTGGTCCGTCAGGGCGACCGCGGGCATCCGGAGCTCTCCGACCTTGCGCACCAGGTCGTCGATCTTGATGGTCCCGTCCAGGAGGCTGTACTGGGAGTGCAGGTGGAGGTGGACGAACTCGCTCATTCCCATTCGATCGTGCTCGGCGGCTTCGAGGAGACATCGTACACAACCCGGTTGACGCCCTTGACCTCGTTGATGATGCGCGTCGAGATCCTCTGGAGGAGGTCGTACGGCAGGCGAATCCAGTCGGCGGTCATCCCGTCCTGGCTCTGGACCGCCCGGATGGCGGCGACGTTCTCATACGTCCGGAAGTCCCCCATGACTCCGACCGTCTTGATCGGGAGCAGGACTGCGAAGGATTGCCAGATGGACTCGTAGAGCCCCGCGTTCCGGACCTCCTCGTCCACGATCGCGTCGGCCTCCCGCAGGATGTGCAGCCGTTCCGCCGTTACCGGGCCGATGATCCTCACGGCCAGGCCCGGCCCCGGAAACGGCTGCCGCTCGAGGATGGGATCGGGGACGGAGAGTTCCTTCCCCAGCTCCCGCACCTCGTCCTTGAACAGCTCCCGCAGCGGCTCCATCAACTTCAGATGCATCTTCTCGGGGAGGCCTCCCACGTTGTGGTGGGTCTTGATCGTGGCGGACGGCCCCTTGAAGGAGACGCTCTCGATGACGTCCGGATAGAGGGTCCCCTGCCCGAGGAAGCCGACGCCTCCGGGGATCTTTCCCGCCGCCTCCTCGAAAATGCGGACGAAGAGCTCCCCGATGATCTTCCGTTTTTTCTCCGGGTCATCGACGTCTTCCAGCGCCTTCAGGAACCGCTCCGAGGCGTCGACGTACTCCAGGTGCAGGCCGATGCCGCTGCGGAATGTCTCAAGGACCTCTTCGGCCTCCCCCTTGCGCAGCAGGCCGTTGTTCACGAAGATGCAGGTGAGCTGATCCCCCAGCGCCTTGTGAAGGAGAACGGCGGCCACGGAAGAGTCCACTCCACCGGAGAGTCCGAGGACGACGTTCTCGCTCCCGACCGTCTCGCGGATCTTCCGGACGCTCGTCTCCACGAAGGAGTGCATCGTCCACGAGGGGGAGAGGCCGCAGACGCGGAAGAGGAAATTCGACAGGATCTCCTTCCCTTTCGGCGTATGGGCAACCTCCGGGTGAAACTGGACGCCGTAAACGGTTTTATCGTGATTGCTCATGGCGGCCACGGGGGAGTTCGCCGACCGCGCGATGGAGGTGAACCCTTTCGGAAGCTCCACGATCCGGTCCCCGTGGCTCATCCAGACCTGGATCGTCATGTTGTGGCGGAGCTCTTCGATGCCCAGGAACAGCGGGTCGCCCCACTCGCCCCGGAGGTTGGCGATCCCGTATTCCCGGTCCGTCGACTTCGCGACCTTCCCCCCCAGAAGTTTCGCAAGGACCTGCATCCCGTAGCAGATCCCCAGCACAGGGATCCCCAGCGAGAGCACCTCCTCCGGAAGGGAGGGGGCCCCCTCCTCGTAGACGCTCGCCGGGCCGCCGGAGAGGATGATCCCGGACGGTCGGAACTTCCGGATGAAGGAGAGATCGACGTTGAACGGGTGGATCTCGCTGTAGACTTTCAGCTCGCGGACGCGACGCGCGATGAGCATCGTGTACTGGGAGCCGAAATCCAGGATGAGGATTTTCCCTTCCAACGGCCTATTCCACCTGGTAATTCGGGGCTTCCTTGGTGATGATCACGTCGTGGACGTGGCTCTCCCGCAACCCGGCGGCCGTGACCTTCATGAAGACGGCCAGTTTTTGAAGCTCGGCGATATCCTTTGCGCCCACGTACCCGCTTCCCGATTTCAGGCCGCCGACCAACTGGAAGACCATGGCGGCGATGGGCCCGCGGTACGGGACGCGCCCCTCGATTCCTTCGGGGACGAGCTTGCTCTCCGCCTCGACGTGCGACTGGAAGTACCGGTCCTTGCTCCCGCGCTTCATCGCATCCAGCGATCCCATGCCCCGGTAGACCTTGTAGGATCGGCCCTGGTAGAGCACGAGCTCTCCCGGGCTTTCGTCGGTCCCCGCAAAGAGCCCGCCGATCATCACGGCGGAGGCCCCGGCCGCGATCGCCTTGGTGATGTCCCCCGAATACTTGATCCCGCCGTCCGCGATGAGAGGAATCCCCTTCTTCGACGCGACCGCCGAACACTTCATGATCGCGGTCATCTGGGGAACGCCGACGCCCGCGATGACCCGCGTGGTGCAGATCGATCCCGGACCGACACCGACCTTCACACAGTCCGCCCCTGCCTTGATCAGCGCCTCCGTCCCTTCCCCGGTGGCGACGTTCCCCGCGATCAGCTGCACTTTGGGGAAATTTTTCCGCAGCGACCGGACGGTGTTGATCACGTCCCTGGAGTGGCCGTGCGCGGTGTCGACGCAGAGGAGGTCCGCGCCCGCCTTCAGGAGCTTCTCGACCCGCTCCTCCCAGCCGGTGCCGACTCCCACGGCGGCTCCGACCCTCAGGCGCCCCTTCCCGTCCTTGCAGGCAAAAGGGTACTTCTTGATTTTGAGGATGTCCTTGATCGTGATGAGGCCGCGGAGGTTGTTCTTGCCGTCCACCACGAGCAGCTTTTCGATCCGGTTCCTGTGCAGGATCTCCTTCGCCTGCTCCAGCGTGGTCCCCACCGGGACGGTGACCAGGTCCTCCTTGGTCATCACGCTCGAGATCGGCTGGTCGAAGTTCGTCTCGAACCTCAAGTCCCGGTTCGTGAGGATTCCGACGAGCTTTCCGCTCCGGGTCACCGGCAGCCCGGAGATCCGGTACTTGTTCATCACGTCGAGCGCTTCGTGGACCCTCTGGTCCGGGTCCACGGTGATGGGGTCGATGATCATCCCGCTCTCGGACTTTTTCACCCGGTCGACTTCCACCGCCTGCTCGTCCGCGGTGTTGTTCCGGTGAACGACCCCGATCCCCCCCTCTCGCGCAATGGCGATGGCCGTGTCGGCCTCGGTGACCGTGTCCATCGCAGCGGTCAGCAGGGGGATGTTCAGCCGGATCTCGGGAGTCAGCGAGACGGTGACGTCCACGTCCTTGGGAAGGACCTTCGACTCTCCCGGCAACAGCAGGATGTCGTCGAACGTCAACCCTTCTTCCAGCTCTTTGCCGTCGGTTTTCCCCAGCACTACGCTCATCCCTTATCTCCTTTTCCGTCCGGGATCCCCAGAAGGATGCCCTCCAGGAGCCCCGCATCGCTGACGATCAGTTCGTCGATCTTGAAATTCTCCATGGCCGCCACCGCCTGGCAGACGCCGGGCACGATGTAGCGTTCCCGCCCCTTCTCCATCCCCGGCAGCCGGAGACGTTCCGCTTCCTTCAATTTCGACAGTCGCTCCTCCCAATATTTAAGCCGCTCGAGAGACATCGCGTACCCGTCGATCTTCTCCGGCCTGTAGGCCGTCATCTTCCGGTCCAGTGCCGCCAGCGTCGTGAAGGTCCCCGCCGTTCCTACCATTCTGCGAAACCGGCGCTTCCAGGCGGCAGTCCCCGAAGAAATCCGCTCGGAGAAGTAGAACCGGAGGTTCCGGATCTGCCATCCTTCCGGCGGGTCGGAAATCGGAAGAAGGCCGCAGACCACGACCACCCCGATCGGCAGGCTGACCGATTCATCCCTGCCTGGGCCGGAGATGAACTCGGTGCTTCCGCCGCCGATATCCATGACCACGATGCCCCCGCCGTTCCGCAGGCGTCCCTGCATCCCTTGCCAGGTCCGGCGGGCCTCTTCAACGGCGGTGATGATATCGACCCTTACACCGACCGCTTTCGCCGCATCGAGAAAGGCCGCGCGATTCCCGGCTTCCCGCAGGCCCGCCGTCCCGCACGCGCTGTAGCGTTCCACTCCCAGCGCGTCCATCCGCTCGCGGAATTCCTTCAGCGCGGAGATGGAATCCCGGAATCCCGGTTCGCCGATCCTGCCGGTGGCCCGGAGTTCCTTTCCCATTCCGGTGATCCTGCGCACCCTTGCGACGGGTCGGATCGTTCGGCCTGCCCGCTTCGCGACGAGCATCCGTACCGTGTGGGTCCCTATGTCAATCGCTGCCAGAAGTCCCATCCGGACCTGCACCTTGTTCCCGTTCGGGGAAGGCTTCCTTCCCTTCCTTTTTTTCCAGTGTCCCGATAATGCTGGCGCAGAAGAGATAGGCTGCTGCGAACAGGTATGAAACAATTATAAAACAGATGATGCCGAACAAGGAACCGTAAAGTACGTTGAACTTGCTGAAACTCTTGACATAAAACCTGAATCCCCCCTTGATTGCGTAGAAAAGCAGGAGAAACATCATGCTTCCCGCCAGGGCGTTTTCCAGCCGGACGCGGCGCGGGGACAGATACCGGTAGCTCAACGCTCCCGCGACGAAGATGACTCCCGCGAGGGCTGCCTCGCCGACCCCGGCCAGCAGCGTGTGGAACGCGGCGTCCCACTGCGCCGAAAGACCTTTCTTGAAATAGGCGAGCCCCGACCAGAGGGGCGGCACGAGAATGGCCGCCGAGGTCAGCACGATGAGCGCGAGGACCAGAACCACGTGAAACAGGGCCCCGCGCACGAACCGCTTTTCCCGTCGAGTTCCCATCATCACCGCCAGGGAGGTCTGGACCGCGTCCGTCGCCGAGAAGGAGGAGAACAGAAGCAGGAGGGTCCCCACGATCCCGAAGGTGGCGCCCGATTCGAACAGATTCCTGAGATTCGGCACGAGGACCCGAGCGCCGTAGGGAAACGTTTCCTTCAAGAACGAGGACAGCATGTCGAACGGCAGTTCGTTTCGGCCGATGAGCGCCGAGGTTGCGGCAAAGACCAGGAAAAGGACGGGGATGGCGGCCAGGAGCAGGTTGAAGGCGACCGCGGCACTGTAGACGAACCCGTGGCTCCGGAAGAAGTGAACGGTTCCCTCCGAGAGCACTTCCCGGATGCGCCACGCCGTGGGCCTCATTTTTCCTTGTAAACGATTCGGATGGGAGACCCGTTGAACCCGAAGCGGGCCCGGATCTTGTTCTGCAGGTAGCGGGTGAAGGAATCGGGGACATCCACCCTCTCCTTCACGAAGACTGCGAAGGACGGGGGCATCACGCCGATCTGGGTCATGTAGAGCGCCCGGTTCCTCCCCTGCTTCGACGGGATGGGGACCGAGTAGACGGAGGCCTGCGCCATCTTGTTGAGGACGGCCGTCGGGATGCGCTGACGGAAGCTTTCGAACGCCTCCTCGATCTTCTTGAACAGGAGGGGGATCCCCTTCCCGGTGGGCGACACGACGGGGATGATTGCGGCGAACGCGGCGTACCCCAGCCCTTCCTGGATGGCATGGAGCCCTTTCCGCTTCTCTTCATCGCCTTTCCAGAGGTCCGCCTTGTTCGCGGCGACGACCACCGCCCGCTCCTCGTTCAGGACGTACCGGAGGATCTGCTGGTCCTGGTGGGTCAGCCCTTCGGGGCCGTCGATCATCAGGACGGCGAGGTCGCACCGCTGGAGAGAGTCGAGACTCTTCATCACCGAGATCTTCTCCAGCACGTTTTCCGTCTTCCGTTTCGCCCGGATGCCGGCCGTGTCGATGAAGAGGAACCTCTTCCCACCGTATTTCACGAGGACGTCGATCGCGTCCCGGGTCGTCCCCGGCACCTCCGAGGAGATGACTCTCTCGTACCCCGCGAGCGTGTTGATCAGCGTGGATTTTCCGACGTTCGGACGCCCGACGACCGCGATCCGCGCGACGACTTCTTCCCGCCTCGGCTCCTCGACCCGCTCGGGGATGAGCGCGACGACCTCCTCCAGCAGCCGGTCCACTCCCGTCCCGTGCTCGGCGGAAATGGGGTAGATTTTGTCGGCGGCCAGCTCGTGAAACTCGTCGATCCCTTCCCGGCCTGCGCGGACGTCCACCTTGTTCGCCGCGAGGAAGAACCGTTTCTCCCGCTCCCGCAGCATCCCCAGGATTTCCTTGTCCAGGGGGAGGACGCCGTCGCGGGCGTCCACGAGGAAGATGACCGCATCGGACTCGTAGATCGCTCGAAGAACCTGCCCGCGCACCTTGGAGAGGAGGTCGTCCCCCTCCTTGCCGGGGAGGTATCCTCCGGTATCGATCAGGTGGAACCGCTTCCCGTCGAGCTCCACGGGAACGGAGACGAGGTCCCGCGTTACCCCCGGGGTCCCGAAGGTGATCGAGCGCCGCTTCCCCGCGATGCGGTTGAACAGGGTCGACTTCCCGACATTCGGGCGGCCGACCAGCGAGATGGTGAAATCGAACTTAGGCATATCCCAGCCGACCCAGCATCGTTTCGTTTTTACTCCAATCCTTCTCGACCTTGACGAACAGCTCCAAGTATACCCGCTCCCCGGTCTCATTCTCCAGCTCCAGACGCGCCTCCGTGCCGATCTTTTTCAGCATTCGGCCGCCCCGCCCGATGAGGATCCCTTTCTGCGACTCCCGCTCGACGCAGATTTCCGCTCGGATGCGGATCCGTCTTTTTGCCGTTTCTTCCTTGTACTCCTCGATCGTCACCGCAACGCTGTACGGAAGCTCCTCCGAGAGCTCGTTGAACAGTTTTTCCCGGAGGATTTCCTTCGCGATGAAGCGCATGGGGAGGTCGGTCAGGTCTTCCTCGGGGTAATAGGCGGGCCCTTCCGGCAGGATCGCGAAGAGGCCCGAAAGAAACGCGTCCACCCCATGTCCTTTTATCGCGGACACGAGGTACCCCTCCCGGTAGAGCCCGCTTTCCATCAGCGCGGCCCTGCGCGCCCTTGCCGCGCTCTCTCCCATCCGGTCCACCTTGTTGACCACCAGCAGCCGGGGAGCCGCGACATTCGAAAGGATCCCCCGGACGAGCGTTTCCTCTTCCCCGGATTCGGCCGGTCGATCGTCCACCAGGTGAACGACGATGTCGGACTCCGAGGCGATGCGCTCGGCGGTCTTCATCATGTAGACGTTCAAGGCCTTCCTGGGCCGGTGGATCCCCGGGCCGTCCAGGAAGACGATCTGCCCCTTTTCCGCGGTGTAGATCCCTGCGATCCGGTCCCGCGTGGTCTGGGGCTTGCTGGTGACGATGGCGATCTTGGCGCGGAGGATGCGGTTGAGGAGCGTGGATTTGCCGACGTTCGGCCGGCCGAGGAGGGCGACGAAACCGGATTTCTTCCCTTCCGTCATCCCGTGCCTTCCTTCGGCCCGAGGAGGGAAAGCAGACTCCCCGCCGCCTCCATTTCCGCCTCTTTCTTGGTGGCGCCGCTTCCCGTCGCCTCGGGCCCGTCCGCCAGGCGGGCGACGACCGTGAAGGTGTGGGAATGGGGCGGCCCCGACACCTCCAGGAGCCGGTACTTGGGGAGCGGGACCCGCCGCTTCTGGCACCACTCCTGGAGGCGGCTCTTGGCATCGAAACCCGAGACCAGTTCCGCGACCCGCTTCTCTTCCCAGAAATGGGTGAGGACAAACTGCCTCACCCTTCCGTACCCCCCGTCGAGAAAGATCGCTCCGGCGATCGCCTCCATGGCGTCGGCGACCATCTTCCGGGTCACCCCGCCCCCCTTTTCCCGCACGGAAGGGTCGGTGCGAAGCGATTCCGGAACTCCGATCCGCTCGCCGACGCGCACGAGGTTCCGGTTGTTGATGATCGCGGAGCGGGCTTTCGAGAGCGTCCCCTCCCCGGTATCGGGAAACCGGCGGAACATCTCCTCCGCCACGCACAGGTTGAGGACCGCGTCCCCGAGAAATTCGAGCCGCTGGTAGGACATTTCTCCCGAACTTCCGCCCGCGATTGAGGCGTGCCGCATCGCCTCCTCGAGAAGGTGCGGGGAGGAAAACCGGTAACCGATCCGTTTTTCCAGCTCAGACATTCCGCTCATCCCGTTTCCCGGCCAGTCCCCGCCCCCGGATCGAGCACGCACGCACGCGAAACAGCCCGCCGACCTCGGTGATCTCCCCCGGAAAGGTTACCTCCACGTAATTGCCCGAGGTCCCCGACAGCTCTCCCCGGCCGGGGTGCACGGTCTCCGCCAGGACCTCCAGTTCCTTCCCCACCTGATCCCGGAGGAACGCCGTTCGTTTCTTCGCATCCAGATGGAGGAGAATCGCGACCCGCTCCTTCTTTTCCCGGGCGTGGACGTCGTCGGGCCACCGCGCGCTCTCCGTCCCCTCGCGGGCGGAGTAAGGAAAAACGTGGAAGTAGTTTACCGGGACATCGCAAAGGAATCGAACCGTTTCCTCGAAATCGGCTTTCGTCTCCCCGGGAAAGCCGGCGATCACGTCGGCCCCCACCTGTGCGTCCGGGACCCGGGCAACGACGCGGCCGACGACGTCCGCATACTGGCCTGCGCGGTACGGGCGCCGCATCCGCGAAAGGGTCCTGTCGCACCCGCTCTGCAGGGGGATGTGCAGGTGCGGGCAGACCCTCCTGCTGCCCGAGATCGCGTCCAGGAGGCCCTCCGTGATCTCCGCCGGCTCGATGGAGCTCAACCTCAGGCGGGTCCTTTCCGTTTCGTTCAGGAGAACGGCGATGAGTTGGGCAAGGGCTTCCTTTTCCCCCCGGTCCGCGCCATACAGGCCGACGTGGATTCCCGTGAGCACCAGCTCCCGCGCGCCGTCCCGCTCCGCTTCAACCGCCTTTTCGAGGATTTCCTTCTCCGGCAGCGATCGGTTCCCGCCACGCACCATGGGAACGACACAGTACGCGCAGGAGAAATCGCAGCCGTCCTGGATTTTCAGGAATGTGCGCCGGTGCCCGAGGAGAAGGTCCGCAGCGTATTCGGACAGCGGATGCGGCCTGGCCGGGTCGCCGTCGCCGATCTGCCGGAAGACGGAACCGAGGGCGCCCTCCTCCCCGAGGCCGACCCAGTGGTCGACTTCGTGAAGCGCTTCCCTGGCCCGTGGGGAAGCCTGCGCGTAACAGCCGGTCAGAATGACCGATGCATGCGGATGGTCGCGGCGCGCCCTGCGGGCCAGGGCCCGGCTGTCCCGGTCGGCCCGGTGGGTCACTGTGCAGCTGTTAACGACGATAACGTCGGCAGGTTCGGCGGGGGAAACGACCTCGAACCCGGCCGACATCGCTTCCCGCACGATGGATGCGGAATCTGCGAAGTTCGCCTTGCAGCCGACGGTCAAGACCGTTAGACGCTTGCGCATTCGATCCAGCCGCCGCCCAGCACCTCGTTCCCGTCGTAAAGGACCAGGGCCTGGCCCGGCGTCACGCTCCTCTGCGGGGCGTCGAAGCGAACCGAGAGCTTTCCTCCCTCGAAACGGATGGCGGCCGGAACGCCCGGATGCCGATAACGGACCTTGACCGTCGCGCCGAACTCGGAGGCCGGAGGCGCCCCTGCGACGAAGGATGTGCGGGCCACGATGGCGCCCGTGGCAAGGGTCTCATCCTCCCTCCCCAGGATTACCTCGTTCCGCTCCGCGTCGATGGCCACGACGTAGAGCGGTTCCTTGGCGGCGATCCCCAGCCCCTTGCGCTGGCCGACCGTGTACCGGAGGATCCCCCTGTGCTCCCCAAGAATATTCCCCTTCCGGTCGACGAAGTGTCCTTCCTTCTCCTGGATTCCTTTCCTGGACAGGAACGCCGTGTAGGAATCGTCGGTGACGAAACAGACGTCCTGGCTCTCCTTCTTCTCGAAGACCGGAAGGCCCGCTTCTACCGCGATCCGCCGGACCTCGGATTTCATCATCCCCCCGACGGGGAACCGGATCCTTTCCAGCCGCTCCGAGTCCAGCGAGTACAGAAAATACGACTGGTCCTTGGAGGCGTCCGGCGAGGCGAAAAGCCGGCACTTGCCCTTTTCCCCACGCCGGATGACGGCATAGTGCCCCGTGGCCACGCCCTCGGCCCCCAGTTCGTCGGCCTTCCGCAGCAGCGCCCGGAATTTCAGGTATTCGTTGCACAGGATGCAGGGGTTCGGCGTCCGCCCGCTCGAGTACTCCTTCACGAACGGGTCGATGACCTCCCGCCGGAACTCGTCCCTCAAGTTCAGGACGTAGTACGGGATCCCCATCAGGTCGCACACCCGCCGCGCGTCGTAAAGGTCGTCCAGCGAGCAGCAGGTCCCCGGGCGATTCCTCGTAACCGTGGAGAAATCGTAGAGGTCCATCGAGATCCCGATCACCTCGAACCCTTCCCGCTGCAGGAGGAGAGCCGCTACGGAGGAATCGACCCCGCCGCTCATCGCCGCCAGGATGCGCTTTTTCATCGGGCCTTGGCCTCCCTGCGGAACAGCGGGGACATCGCCCGGAGCTTGTCGACGATCACCTCGGTGGCGTCCACGGCGTATTCGATCTCCTCGTCGGTATTGCCTCTCCCGAGGCTGAACCGCAAGGCCCCCTGCGCGTCCACGGGGTCCGCTCCCATCGCCATGAGGATCGGGGAAGCCTCCAGGGACCCGGAAGTGCACGCCGAGCCCGAGGAGCAGGCGATCCCCACCATGTCGAGGTTGAGCAGCATCGCCTCCCCTTCGACGAACCGGAAGGAGATGTTGACGGTGTTGGGGAGCCGCTCCGTGGGATGGCCGTTCAGCACCAGATCCGGGATCCGTTCGAACAGCGCCTTCTCGAACTTGTCGCGGAGCCTGCGGGTTTCCCGGACCTCCTCCGTCATCCCTTCCCGCAGGAGGGAGAAGGCCTTCCCCATCGCCACGATCCCCATGACATTCTCGGTCCCGCCCCGGCGACCCCGCTCCTGATGTCCGCCGTGGAGCACCGCCTCCATCTCGATCCCCTTGCGCGCGATGAGCCCGCCGATACCTTTCAGCCCGTTCACCTTGTGGCCCGAGAAGGTCAGCAGGTCGGCCGGAAGCTCCTTCCAGTCGATCGGGATCTTCCCCGCCGCCTGCACGGCGTCGGTGTGCATCAGGACACCGGCCTCCCGCGCGATGCGCCCGATCTCCGCGACGGGCATGATGCATCCCGTCTCGTTGTTGGCGTGCATGATGGAGACGAGGATCGTGTCCTTCGCGATCGCCCGGCGCACCGAATCCGGCTCCACGATTCCCTGCCGGTTCACCGGCGCGTAGGTCACCCGATACCCTTGCGCCTCGAGGAACTTGCAGGTGTTGATGACGGCGGGGTGCTCGACCGCGGAGGTGATCATGTGCTTCCCCGCGTTTCCCTTTCGATACGCGATCCCCTTGATCGCGAGGTTGTCGCTTTCGGTCCCGGAGCTGGTGAACACGATCTCCAGCGGCTGGCACCCGAAAAACGCCGCGATCTCCTGCCGCGCGTCCTCCACCGCCTTCCGCACGCCCCGGCCCGCCCAGTGGATGCTCGACGGGTTCCCGAACATCTCCGAGAGAAACGGTGCAATCGCCCCTTTCACCTCGGGATGGACCGGCGTCGTTGCGTTGTGATCCAGGTAGACCTTTCTCACGCAGACACCTCCCTGGTTTGCTCTTCAGACTTTTCCCGGAAGAGGTCTTCGATGGAAATGGAGTCCAGGAACTCCTCCATCCGGGACTCCAGCGCATCCCACATTCCCTGCGTCTTGCACCGCTCGATCCTGCCGCACGTCCTCCCCGACCGCCGGCACCCGATGGTGGCGTCCCGCCCTTCCGCCGTGCGGATGATCTCGCCGATCATGATCCGGGACGGATGGCGCGCCAGAAGGAACCCTCCTCCCGGGCCCCGGATGCTCTTGACCAGGTTCCGCCTGCGAAGCCGGGAAAACAGCTGCTGGAGGTAAGCCTCCGGAATCTCCTCCTGCCGGGCGATGTTCTTCAGGGAAACCGGATTCCCGCGGGAGGACGCTGCAAGGCTCACCAGCGCCATCACGGCATACCGCCCCCGCGTCGTGATCTTCATCGGACGGACTCCACGCGGGGCGCCTCCTCCTGCTTCGGAAGGAGTTTCGCAAGCTCGTCGAGGCGCTGTCCCATCGCCATCACCTGGTCGGTCAAACACTTGATCGCCTTGCCTTCCGGGTCCGGCGTGCCGGCGACGCCGGACTGGTCGTTGTAGACGTTCCCCTCGCGGTAGACGATCCTTCCGGGGATTCCCACGACGGTCGAGTTGGGAGGAACGTCCCGGTTGACCACCGATCCCGAGCCGATCTTGGAATTCTGCCCGATCCGGATGTTGCCCAGGATGGCCGCGCCCGCCCCGATGATCACGTTTTCCTCGATCGTCGGGTGCCGCTTCCCCTTCTTCCAGCTCGTCCCGCCGAGGGTCACCCCGTGGTACATCGTCACGTTCTTCCCGATTTCCGAGGTTTCCCCGATGACGACCCCCATCCCGTGGTCGATGAAGAAACCCTCGTCGATCGTCGCCCCCGGATGGATCTCGATCCCCGTGAGGGCACGGGAGATGTGCGAGAGAAACCGGGCCAGCAACCGAAGGTCGTGCGTCCAGAGCCAGTGGGCCGCGTGGTGGAACCGCATGACGTGGAACCCCGGGTAGCATAAAAGGATCTCGATCACGCTGCGCGCCGCCGGGTCGCGTTCGAAGATCACCTTGATGTCGTTGCGGATTCTACGGAACATCCTTCCCCCTTTCCCCGTGCAAATAACCTGACTATGTAAGTCAATTATTAGGGAATTTTACCAGAAAGGGAAGAAGTTTATTCAACCGTTTTTCTTTTATCCCCTTTACCTGCAGCAGGTCCTCGGGGCGACGAAACCCGCCCAGGCGGCTCCTCGTTTCGACCACGGATTCCGCAACCTTGCTTGAGATTCCCGGGAGTCCCTCGATCTCCGCCAGGGAGGCTTTGTTGATATCCACCCTTTTGCCAAGGAGAAATTTCTGCTTTGTGGTGAGCGGCCCAGGATGTCCCGTTATGGTGCAGTCGACGGCAGGGAGTTGCGGGACAAGAGAGGCGGAATCCTGCACGGATTCAGTCGCACGCACGATGTGCGGAGAGGCAACGGACAGAACGTGTCGGCCCGTGGCGCCGACATTCCAGACCAATACGATCAGGGATAGAAGGAGGCAGGCCTTACCGCTCCGGGCCTCCCTTCTGCGATCCACGGCGGGACCTCCAAAGCTTGTACCGGATGCTGTCCACCAGGGCCTGCCAGGACGCCTCGATGATGTTGTGCGAGACCCCGACGGTTCCCCAGGTGCTGTCCTTGTCGCCGGACTGTATCAAAACGCGTACCGACGAGCCGGTCCCGCCGGCGGTGATCACCCGCACCTTGTAGTCGAGCAGCTTCACTTCGGCCAGCTCGGGATAGAACTTCTCGAGAGCCTTCCGGAGCGCGTTGTCCATCGCGTTCACGGGGCCGTTCCCCAGCGCCGCGGTGTGCTCCACCCGGCCCTCCACCTCGACCATGATGGTCGCTTCGGCAATCGGATGTTGCTTCTCCGTCCGCTTCTCGTCGATCACCCGGAACCCCTTCAACTCGAAGAACTGCTCGTGCTCCCCCATCGCCTTGAGGACCAGGAGCTCGAACGACGCCTCGGCCCCTTCGAACTGGTACCCCTTGTGCTCCAGCTCCTTGATCTGGTCGAGGACCTTCTCCGCCGCCGGGTCGCCCGCCTTGAACCGGAGCCCCTTCTCCTGGACCTTGGAAAGGATGTTGCTCCGTCCCGAGAGGTCGGAGATGAGGACGCGGCGCTGGTTGCCGACGAGCCCGGGATCGATGTGCTCGTAGGTCCCCGGGTTGCGGCGGATGGCCGACACGTGCATCCCCCCCTTGTGGGCGAATGCGGCATTCCCGACGAAGGGCTGATGGAGACGCTTCCCCACGTTGGCGATCTCCGCCACGTATCCCGAAAGCGCGGAGAGTTTCCTGAGCCGCTCTTCCGGAAGGACTTCCCTGCCCATCTTCAGATGGAGGCAGGGGATGATCGAGCAGAGGTTGGCGTTCCCGCACCGCTCCCCGTAGCCGTTGATCGTCCCCTGGACCTGTGTCGCCCCGCTCTCCACCGCTGCCAGGGTGGTGGCCACGGCCATCTCGGAGTCGTTATGGGTATGAATTCCGAGCGGAAGATGGGTTGTTTTCCGGACCTCGCGGACGACGCGCCCCACGTCCGAGGGAAGCGACCCCCCGTTGGTGTCGCACAAAACGAGCCAGTCCGCCCCACCATCGGCCGCCGCCGCGAGCGCCTTCAGCGCATACTTGGGGTTGCGCCGGTAGCCGTCGAAGAAGTGCTCGGCGTCGAAGAAGACCTGCTCGGCGTGCTTTTTAAGGTACTCGATCGTCTCGCGGATCGCCTTGAGGTTCTCGTCGAGCGTGGTCCGCAGCGCCTCGGTGACGTGGAAGTCCCAGGATTTCCCCACCACGGTGATGACCGGGGTCTCCGCGGAGAGGAGCGCCTTCATGTTGGCGTCCTCCTCGACCTTCTTTCCCACCCGGCGCGTCATACCGAACGCGCAGAGCTTCGCGGTCTTCAGCGGGAGCCTCTTCGCATACTCGAAGAACTCCTTGTCCTTCGGGTTGGAGCCGGGGTACCCTCCCTCGATGAAGTGGATCCCGAAATCGTCCAGCTTCTCCGTAATGGCGATCTTGTCCATCACGGAGAGCGAGATCTCCTCGGCCTGGGTGCCGTCCCGAAGCGTCGTGTCGTACAGATAGATCTTTTTCGAGGTGATCTTTTTCAAGCCTGCTGTCCCAGCCCGAAGGCGTTGTGCAGTACCCGCACCGCCAGCTCGGTGTATTTCTCCTCGATCAGGCAGGAGATCTTGATTTCCGAGGTGGTGATGCCCAGGATGTTGATCCCTTCGGCGGCCAGCGTCTCGAACACCTTCGTGGCAACCCCGGAGTGGGAGCGCATCGCCATCCCGACGATGGACACTTTTGCGATCTTGTCGTCGCCGACAACCTTCTCCGACTCGACTTCCTTTGCGGTCTTCTCCGTGATCAACATCGCCTTCTTGTAATCGCTGCGGCCGACCGTGAAGGTCAGGTCCGTGTAGCCGGTGACGGATACGTTCTGGACAATCACGTCCACGACGATGTTGGCGTCCGACAGCGGCTTGAAGATCCTGGCGGCGATTCCCGGCCGGTCGGGCACTTTCACGATGGTGATCTTCGCCTCGTTCTTGCTGTACGCCACGCCGGACACGACTGCCGTTTCCATGATCTCCTCCTCTTTCGTAACGATCGTTCCCGGATTTTCGTTGAACGAGGAGCGGACGTGGATCCGCACCCCGTATTTCATCCCGAACTCCACCGACCGGATCTGGAGGACCTTGGCGCCCAGGCTCGCCAGCTCGAGCATCTCCTCGAAGGAGATCTTTTCGAGTTTCCGCGCGTCTGCGCAGATGTTGGGGTCGGTGGTATAGACCCCGTCGACGTCCGTGTAGATCTCGCACACGTCGGCCGAAAGCGCGGCCGCCACGGCGACGGCGCTCGTGTCCGACCCGCCGCGCCCGAGCGTCGTGATCGCCCCGGATTCGTCGATGCCCTGGAAGCCGGCCACAACCGCGATCTCCCCTTCCTTGAGGGCGGCCTGGATCGTCTCCCCCTCGATCTTCATGATACGCGCCTTGACGTAGGCCGAATCGGTGAGGACCGGAATCTGGAAGCCGCAGAACGACTTCGCCTTGTACCCCATTTCGGTGAGCGCGATGGCCAGCAGGCCGATGGTCACCTGTTCGCCCGTGGAAGCGACGACGTCCAGTTCGCGCTCGTTCGGCAATTCCGCGATCTGGTGCGCCAGGCCGAGCAGCCGGTTCGTCTCCCCGGCCATCGCCGAGACGACGACCACGACGTCGTTTCCCTGGTCTTTGGTGCGCGCCACCCGCTTTGCAACGTTCTTGATCTTCTCCACGGTACCGACCGAAGTGCCGCCGTACTTCTGGACAATGAGTGCCATTTCCCGGTTCACCCTCCTGTCAGGTAGCGTTTGCAGCGATGGACAAATCCCCGGATCCGCGGGGTGTCCTCCGCGTCAAGAATCAGCCTGCGGCTGCCTTCGTCCGAAAAAAGGAATTTAACCTTTATACAGGATTTTGGCAACATGGTGGCGATTTTTTCCGCCCACTCCACCAGGCAGACCCCCTCCCCGTTCAGGATCTCCTCCAGGCCGATGTCGTCGGCCTCCCGCTCGGAGGAAAGGCGATAGACATCCACGTGGAGGAAAGGAACGGCGCCCGCATGTTCCGTCACGACGGTGAAGCTCGGCGAAACGATCCGGTCCGCCGGGATCCCGATCGCCTCCCCCACGCCCTTGCAGAAGACCGTCTTGCCGGCACCCAGGTCCCCCGAAAGCGCCACCACATCGCCCGGGACCAGGACCGCACCCAGGGCCCGCGCGATCTCCATCGTGTCGGCTTCGCACGAAGAATACAGTTCAACTACCATCGGCGGGTACGCTCCTCACATTCAAAGGATCGGGTGCGCCTTGTGCGGCAGCGAAGCCACAGCCAGTGTTGAGGGGTGTCCCCGCTTACGGCCGCTCCTCGGAAGGTTTCGGCTCTCCCATGGTGTGCTGGAGGGCCTCGTGGATGTTCTCGATGACGTCGGTGGCGGACACGGCGGACATCGGGTGCCGACGCATCAGCAGATCGGCCGACATCCCGTGAAGGAAGACCCCCGCGCAGGCGGCGTCGGTCGGCGACAACCCTTGCGAAGCGAGGGCGGCCACCATTCCCGTGAGCGCGTCCCCCATTCCCCCGGTCGCCATGTAGGGATTCCCGGTCGTGTTGATGAAGATGTCCCCTTTCGGCGTGGCGATGATCGTCCTGGCGCCTTTCAGGATCACCGTGACGTCCTGTTCTTCGGCGAGATGCTGCGCCGACCCGATCCGCGAGGCCTCGATGGCTTCGATCGATTCGCGGGTGAGTCGGGACATCTCCCCCGGGTGCGGCGTGAGGATGCAGGAGGAGCCCGCCGTCCGCAGGACCCCGACCTGCCCCGAAATCGCGTTCAGTCCGTCGGCGTCCACGATGAACGGGACCTTGATGCGGGGGAACAGCTCGGCGATGAATTCCCCCACTCCCGGATACGCTCCCAGGCCGGGCCCGACGACGACCACGTCCGCACGCGAGACCTTCTCCACCAGTTCGGGGATCATCTCTTTCCTGAAGTACCCCGACCCTCCGTCGGCGATCCCCATCGACATCACTTCCATCAGTTTCGACTCGACGATCGGCCGCAGGGAGGCCGGAGTCACCACCGTGATCAGCCCCGCGCCCATCCGGAGCGCGGCCTGGCCCGCAAGGCAGGGGGCGCCGGTCAGCCCCGGCGATCCGCCGATGATGAATATCCTTCCCGCATCCCCCTTGTGGAAGTCCGGCGGGCGGATGGAGAGCATGCTTTTGACCACGCGCTCGTCGAGCGCCTCGGTCTTGATGTCGGCGTCAAACACTGCTTTGGAGGGAATCCCGATGTCGAAGATTTCGGTATCCCCGCAGTGGATCGAGCCCGGCAACAGGACCTGGCCCAGTTTCAGAAGCCCGAACGATCCCGTATAGTCGGCCCGGATCGCCTCGCCGAGAATCCTTCCCGTCGTGGCGTCGATCCCGCTGGGGATGTCGACCGCATAGACGGGGGCCAACGAGAGGTTGATGACTTCCACCACCTCGCGGACGATCCCCGAAAGCGGCGATGAGAGCCCCGTCCCGAGGATGGCGTCCACGCAGAGATGCACCTCTTCGAGGAACGTCCGGAGATCCTCCACCCCTTCCGCGTCGCGGATCACCCGGATCTCGACGTCCATCCTTTTGAGAATGTCTTTCTGCACTCTGGCGTCCCGGGAGAGGTCGTCCTCTTCGGCGAGCAGAAAGACCTCCACATAGACGCCCCGGTTGTGGAGATGCCGGGCGATCACCATGCCGTCTCCGCCGTTGTTCCCGCGGCCGCAGACGACCGCGACCGAGGCCTCTTCGGCCGCACCGACCTTGTCTTCCAAAATGTGCAGGATCCGCTCCGAGCAGGACCGCCCCGCGTTCTCCATCAGAAGGAGGGAGGGGATGCCGTACTTCTCCATGGTGATCTTGTCCAGATCGGCCATCTGGCGCGCCGAGGCGACCTTCATCCGTTTCCTCCCGCTCTCTCGATGACCACAAACGCCACGGCCTTCCCGCCGTCGTGGGAGATCGACACGTGGACCTGGTCTGCTTTCAATATTTTCATATATTTATATGCGTTTCCATAAAGATTAACTTCAGGTCTTCCCATCCGCCCCGGAACCGTTTCGACGTCTCGCCACAGGATTCCTTGCGACTTTCCCGTGCCGAACGCCTTGAGGACCGCTTCCTTCACCGCGAACCTGCCGGCGAGCCTCTCCGCGGTTTTGACGCTTTTGCTCGCATACAGGTTTTCGGCGTCCGTGAACACTCTCTGTAAAAACCTGTCCCGGAAGCGTTCCAGCAGCCCGTGCACCCGTGAAATATCCACGATGTCGACACCGATGCCTACGATCATCCCGTTTCAGGGGGCCCCGTGGATGAGGTCGGCCATCTCGCGCACGGCCGCCCCGAGGCCGATGAAAACCGCCCTGGCGATGATGCTGTGCCCGATGTTGAACTCCTCGATCTCCGGAAGGGAAAGGATCGGCGGGAGGTTGCGCACGTCGAGCCCGTGACCCGCGAACACCTTCAAGCCGATGTTGTTCCCGTGCGCCGCCGCGATGCGGATCTTATCGAACTCTTCGGCGTACTTCCCTGCGTGGTACGCTTCGCAGTAGGTCCCGGTGTGGATTTCAACGGCATCGGCCCCGACCTGCCTGGCGGCCCGCAGCTGGGAGAGTATCGGGTCGATGAAAAGGCTCACGAGGATGCCGGCGTCGCGAAGCCGCGATACGGCCGCGTGCAGGGTCTCCCGCTGGCCGAGTACGTTCAGCCCGCCTTCCGTCGTAAGCTCTTTCCGTTTCTCGGGGACGAGGGTCGCGGAGTACGGCTTCAGGCGCGTTGCGATTCCGATCATTTCCTCGGTTGCAGCCATCTCCAGATTGATCCGCGTCTGGACCACCCTGGAAAGGAGCTCGAGGTCCCGGTCCTGGATGTGCCGACGGTCCTCCCTCAGGTGGACCGTGATGCCGTCGGCGCCGTGGTGTTCGGCGATCCCCGCCGCGATCACGGGCTCCGGCGCGGCCCCACCCCTCGCCTGCCTCAGCGTCGCCACATGATCGATGTTGACCCCCAGCCTTCTCCTCATGCCCGCCTCAGAACCGAATAGTTACTAAAGTCCAGGGACGTTCTTAAACTTTTTAACTCTGCTCCTATGTTTGAAAAGTTTAAGAACGTCCCTATATCCACATTAAAAGTTTTAAGAACGTCCCCGTAGTTAAGTTAGTGGATTTCGGCGCGGGCCTTCTCCGCCAGCGCGTTCACGATGCGGTCGATCTCCGCCTTGTTCTCCCCTTCCGCCATAATCCGGAGGACGGGCTCGGTTCCACTGTACCGCACGACGATCCTGCCCCGCATGCCGAGCTTCTTCTCGAACTCGGCCTTCGTCTTCTGGAACCCCTTCATGCTCTCCAGGGGAACGCGATGCCTCAGCTTGAGGTTCAGCAGAACCTGCGGGAAGGTGACCAGTTGCTTCCCGAGGTCTGCAATCCGCCGGCCCGACTCGACCATCACCGCAAGGAGCTGGAGTGCCGCCAGGACGCCGTCCCCCGTCGTCGCGTGATCGAGGAAGATCAGGTGCCCCGATTGCTCCCCGCCGAAGTTGTACCCGTTGGCGCGCATCATTTCGACCACGTAGCGGTCGCCCACCTGGCTCCGTACGAGCCGGATCTTCCTCTCTTTAAGGAAAAGGTCGAGCCCGATGTTGCTCATCACCGTGGCGACCACGGTGTTCCTCTTCAGCTTTCTCTTCCGGAGCATCTCCTCGGCGCAAATCGCCATGATCCGGTCCCCGTCCAGCACCTCCCCCTTCTGATCGACGACGATCACCCGGTCGCCATCCCCGTCGAGCGATATCCCGAGGTCGGCCCGGTGCTCCCGCACCTTGGCGGACACTACCTCCGGGAACAGGGAGCCGCAGTTCTCGTTGATGTTGAGCCCGTTCGGAGTGACGCCGATCGGAATGACCTCGGCCCCCAGCTCCTGGAACACTTGCGGGGCGATTCGGTAGGCGGCGCCGTTCGCGCAGTCGACCACGATCCGCAACCCGTCCAGCGACAGGTGCGAAGGGAACGTGTTCTTCAGGTAGACGATGTACCGGCCGGTTGCGTCGTCGATCCGATGTGCCTTGCCGATCTCGGGCGAAGGGGTGCGCGCCTCCTTGAGGTGGTCCCCCAGCATGATCATCTCGATCTTTTCTTCCATCTCGTCGGGCAGCTTGAAGCCGTCCCGCCCGAAGAACTTGATCCCGTTGTCCTGGTAAGGGTTGTGGGACGCCGAGATCACGACGCCTGCGTCCGCTCGCATGGAATGGGTGAGGAACGCGATGCCGGGCGTGGGCAAAGGGCCGACGAGCAGGACATCGCCGCCCATGGCGCAGATCCCCGCCGAGAGCGCGGTTTCGAACATGTATCCCGAGAGGCGGGTGTCCTTCCCGATGACGACCTTGTGCCGCCCCTTGTTGTTCCGGAAGATGTGCGCAACGGCCTGCCCGAGCGCCAGCGCGTTCTCGACGGTCATCGGGTCGGTGTTGGCCACGCCCCGAACCCCGTCCGTTCCGAAGAGCTTTCGCCTCAAGCGGTTCCTCCTATTTCCGGAAATGGATCGTCACGCGCACGCCCGGATTCCCGACGATTTTAGCATGCCCCTCCCGTAATTCCACCAGCACGTTTTCCGCGAATATTTCCGAACCCGTGTCCGGAACCGAAACGGGAGCCGGCAAGGATTTCATCCGGGAGAAGTCGTTCGGAAGCGCCTCGACTTCGAGGGAGGACGGAACGATCTCGATCCTGGCAATCCTGCGACGTACGTCCGCCGCCACATCGAGCCGCGCAGTAATCGGAAGCCGCCGCCGCTCGAGCCGCTCCAGGGAAACTTCGATCGCGTTGGGATAGATGCGCTGCACCTTGGTCCCCGGCGGGACCTTGATCGAGCGTTCGTCCACGTGCACCACCTGCTTCCCGGTCCTCGCGCCGGACAGGTCGACCGCCGCGATGATATCGGCCATCTGGAGCGTCCCCAACAGGGACGGCGGGCCGGCAAGCCGCACCTCCACCTGCCGTTCCACCTTGTTCGTGATCGTCAGCCCTTGAGGCACGTTGCGGATCTCAAGGGGAACGACGAAGCCAACCTGCACCTTGCTCTCCCCCGCGACGAACCACCACAGGGCGACCGCCAGCCCCAGGGCAAGGGCTTTGAGCCCCAGGTTCTTCCGGAGCGAACCCTGCAGGAAGTGGACGATGTCAGTTCCCCGAACCACTCTCGCCTCCGCCCGTCGCAAAAAGTTTCATGAGGATATCTTTCAGATCCATCGCACTGTCGGCGCTTTCCGTTTGCCGGTCGTGGAAGACCGTGACATTCCCCGTCTCCTCGGAGATCACGATCGAGACGGCATCCGTCTCCTTGCAGACGCCCCATCCCGCGCGGTGCCTCGTCCCCATCGTCTTCACCACGGAGGATTCGGCGGGAATCGGAAGGATCACCCCCGCCGCCGCGACGCGGTCCCCCCGGATGACCACCGCCCCGTCGTGCACGGGCGACCGGGTCGAGAGGATCGATGCCAGGAGCTCATGCGAGAAGATTGCGTCCAGCTTCTTCCCGTGCTCGACGTACTCCTGGAGGCCCATCTCCCTCTCGAGCAGGAGGATCGCCCCGATCCGGTCGGCCGCCAGCCGGAAGGTGCACTGCACCAGCTCGTCCAGTAAATTCAGCGGTGGGGACGCGGGCGCCCTCCCGAAGATGCGCGCCTGTCCCATCTTGGCCAGGCCTCGCCGGATCTCGCTCTGGAAGATCACCACGAGGATAATGATGAGCCCGCCGAGGAAGTTCCCGACCAGCCACTGAAAGGTGACCATCCCGAGCTTCTTGGAAAGGACAAACATCGCCAGCATGAGAAGGAGGCCGTACAGCATCTGCACGGCCCTCGTCCCGCGGATGAACAGAAGGATCCAGTAGATGATGAAGGCGACGACCAGGATGTCCAGAACATCCGCGAAGCGCAGCGTGGGGAGGAAGCTTAACATTCGTCTCCCTCCCGGATCGCGGTCACCACCCGGACAACCTCCTTCATTTCCTTTACATCGTGCACGCGGAGGATGTCGACGCCGCGGGATGCGGCAAACGCGACGGATGCGGCCGTCCCGAAGATCCTCCCGGAAGCCTCCCTCCCGGTAATCCTGCCGATAAACGCCTTCCGCGAGGGGCCGAAAACGACCGGCCTGCCCAGGTTGCGCAGGTCGGGGAGGTGACGGTGCAGCGCGAGGTTGTCCTCGAACCTCTTCCCGAACCCTACGCCCGGGTCGATCAGGATCCGCTCTTTCGGAATGCCGGCCTTCACTGCGACATCGATCCTCTTCTGGATCTCCTCCAGCATCTCGTCAAACAGCGATTCATAGGACGGCGCCAATTGCATCGTCGCCGGCGTCCCCCTCCGGTGCATCAAAACGACAGCGCAGCCGGATTCACCGATAACACCCGCCATCTCCGGGTCGTCGGCAAGAGCGCTCGTATCGTTGACGATGCGGGCTCCGGCGGAAATCGCCTCCCGCGCAACAGCCGCCTTCGTCGTGTCCACGGACAGGAGCGCCCCCGTTTCCCGGGCCAATTCCCGGATCACGGGAACCACGCGGGCGATTTCTTCATCGGCCGGCACGGGCACGGAGCCGGGGCGGGTCGACTCCCCTCCGATGTCAATGATGTCGGCGCCTTCGGCGACCATCTCCAGTCCCCCCCGGACTGCCGCTTCCGCGGAATAGTATTTCCCCGCGTCGGAAAAGGAATCCGGAGTCACATTCAAGATCCCGATGATTCCGGGCGAGCCGCCCAGCCGGAGTTCCCGCTCCCTGCAAGGCACAACAAAATCTCTCTCCAGGGTTCTGCGAATCGCCTCCCGAACCGGGCCCAACGCGCCTCGGGACCCGCCGTCCTCCTCCGTCCATTGTTCGAGCTGATCCACGGATGAAATTGAAAAGAAGAGAAGCCGCTTCCCCCACGCCAGGGGAATCTTCCTGCGGGCGAGAAGAGGGAAGAGGGCATGCGCCATCTCCCCGTCGGGGATGCAGAGAAGATAGGGGCGAAGGTCGCGAACCAGGCGAGTCCGGTCCGCCTGGATCACCCCGTGGAAATCCAGACGCCGGCAGGCTTCCTCCGGGTCGCTCGCGTGCAACACCCGGATCATCGGAGGGTCCGTCCGGTTTTCAGGCCGGCGTGCCGGCTTGCGGCGTCGGCAACCCCTCCGCGGAAGTCGACGCCATTTCCTCTACGATCCTCTTGATCTCGACGCCGTCGATGACTTCCTTTTCCAGGAGGGTCTTGGCCACCTGGTGCAGCACGTGCAGGTTCGACTTCAGGATCGACACCGCCCGACCGTAACAGGAGGTGACGATATCCTTGATTTCCTGGTCGATGTCCCTCGCCGTTGCCTCGCTGTAATCCTGGTGGCGGGTCATGTCCCTCCCCAGGAAGATCAGTTCCTGCTTTTGCCCGAAGGTTACGGGCCCGAGCTTATCGCTCATTCCCCACTCGCAGACCATCTTTCGCGCGAGCAGCGTCGAGCGCTCGAGATCGTTCCCGGCCCCGGTGGTGAGCTCTCCTCGCACGAGCTCCTCGGCGACCCGGCCGCCCATCAGGATGGTGATGTTGTTCTTCAGATATTCCTTCGAATACGTGTGCCGCTCGTCGATCGGCAGCTGCTGCGTGACCCCCAGCGCCATTCCGCGCGGGATGATGCTCACCTTGTGGATCGGGTCGGCGCCCGGGATGAGCGTCGCCACGATTGCGTGCCCCGCCTCGTGGTACGCCGTGGACTTCTTCTCCTCCTCGCTGATGATCATCGACCGCCGCTCGCGGCCCATCATCACCTTGTCCTTTGCCATTTCGAAACAATCCATGGTGACCTTGGACATCCCTATGCTTGCGGCATGCAGCGCCGCCTCGTTGCAAAGGTTGGCCAGATCGGCGCCGGTAAACCCCGGCGTCCCTTTGGCCAAAACCTCGAGATGGACGTCCTCGGCCAGGGGGATTTGCCGGGTGTGGACCTGGAGAATCTGCTCCCTGCCTTTCACGTCGGGCTTGGGGACGACGACCTGGCGGTCGAAGCGCCCCGGCCGAAGCAAGGCGGGGTCCAGGACATCCGGCCGGTTCGTCGCGGCGATCAGGATCAGCCCTTCGTTCGACTCGAATCCGTCCATCTCCACCAGGAGCTGGTTCAGCGTCTGCTCGCGCTCGTCGTGCCCGCCGCCGAGGCCCGCCCCCCTGTGCCTGCCGACCGCGTCGATCTCGTCGATGAAGATGATGCAGGGCGCCGTCTTCTTCCCCTGGATGAAGAGGTCGCGCACCCGCGCCGCGCCGACGCCGACGAACATCTCCACGAAGTCGGATCCGCTGATGGAGAAGAAGGGAACCCCCGCCTCTCCCGCAATCGCCCTGGCCAGCAAGGTCTTCCCGGTCCCCGGAGACCCCACGAGCAGCACCCCCTTGGGGATGCGCCCGCCCAGCTTCGTGAACTTCTTGGGGTCCTTCAGAAACGCGATGATCTCCTGGAGCTCCTCCTTGGCCTCATCGATCCCGGCGACGTCCGAGAAGGTGCACTTGTGGGTTGTCTCGGTCAGAAGCTTCGCACGGCTCTTGCCGAACGACATCGCCTTCCCGCCGCCCGCCTGCATCTGCCGCATGAAGAAGATCCACACGCCGATCAGCAGCAGCATCGGCAGCCAGGAAACCAGGAGCGTCATGTACCAGGGGTTTTCATCCAACGGCTTGGCGGTGATTTTGACGTTCTTCGCCCGGAGCGACTTGACCAGGTCCGGGTCTTCCGGGGCATACGTGTGGAACGCCTTCTTCTCCTTGCCCGCGTTATCCAGGTACTTCCCGGTGATCTCCTGCCCCTTGATGGTGACTTCCTTGACCTTGCCCGCCTCGACGGCGGCGGTGAATTCCGAGAAGGAGATCTCCTCGTGCTCCACCCGCTGCGCCTTGAACGTGTTGAAGAGGAACACCATCGCCAGGGCGATGAGCATCCACAGGGCCAGATTGCGATAAAACTGGTTCAAGGGTTCGTTTCTCCTGTCGGTGACGGTTTGATTATCCTCATGTTTATATTAACATATGCGCAAATTCCGTCTATTTGGTAATGGATCGCCCCGGCCAACCTATTCCGGCATTTCGCCCAAGCGGAGGATCATCGTCCGTTTCGTGCTCCGGGTGATCGGCGCAATGGCGGACCGGACGACCCCGGGGATCCAGAGGATTCGCCCTTCCGCATCGCAAACCGCGGGGCGGCCCCAGCGTTCCTCCCGCGGGACCTTCCGGTCGATGAGGATCTCCTTGACCTTCTTCCCGGCATCCAGGCCGAACGGATGGATCCGGTCCCCGGTCCGCAGCGGACGGACGGCAACAGGCGACGTCATCGAATCGGCGTCGAAGACCGCGGCCCGCTCCCCTTTCGTCATCTTCTTCAAGGCCGCAGCCGGGATCTTTCCCCTCTTTTCCATCTTGAGGACCTGCGCCGGCGGCCCCCCCTGCCCCGCACCCTCCAGGATCGCCTCGCCGTACCGGGTGCGAAGGACTGCCCCCTTGCCGATTTTCAGCCGTGATGAAGGTCCGCCGTAAACGACCAGCCGGTCCATCGACTCGAGCAGCCGCTCGTTCGGCGCGATGCCGACCCGCTCGAAGCAGGCGCTCTGAAGGATCCTCTTCCGAAGGGCGGCCGGAAGCTCGACGTAGGGTTTCCGTAGAAACTTCAGCCGACCCTCTCCGCCCGCCCCCTCTGCCGCCCGTCCCCTCCCCCTGGGTTTTTCCTCTTTCACGTTCCTTTTCATCCACCGTCGCGCCGCCGTTCCCAGGAACTCGTCGATTTCCCGGAAACGCTCGCCCAGCACGAAAATCCGCTTCTTGACCTCCTTTCCGTACCGCTTCTCGAGCAAAGGAATCAGGACATGGCGGATCCAGTTCCGCTCGAATCGCGTGTCGAAGTTCGACTTGTCGACCCGGTAGGGGATCTTGTGCTCATGGAGGTACTTGAGGATGTCCTCCCTCCAGGTGTCCAGCAGCGGCCGCTCGATGCCGTCCGCCGTTTTGCGCGGGATCCCTTTGAGCCCCGCGATGCCCGTCCCTTCCAGGATGCGCATCAGGATCGTCTCGACCTGATCGTCTGCGGTGTGCCCGAGCAGGATCCTGTCGGCCCCCGCTTCCTTCTTGAGGTTCTCGAAGAAGGAACGGCGGAGATTCCTTCCCGCCTCTTCACTTGGCGATTTTTTCACGGTGCCTCTAGCCGGCGGTCGCACAGTCGCCGATTTCATCGCAACGCCGATCTTCGCCGTCATCTCCTCAACGAAGAAGCGGTCCGTTCTCGATTCCTCTCCCCTCCACCCGTGATCCAGGTGGGCGACGAACAGGCGCCCTTTCCATCGCAGCAACCGATGGAGGAGAAATACGGAGTCCGGGCCGCCGGAGACCCCGACGAGCCAAGGCCGCTTTTCCTTTTCCATGGGCGTAGTTTATACTGTTTATCCGGATCTTCTCAACGATCGGCCGGTTCGGTTTCGCCTAGAAGATGTGGGAGTGGACAAGCGTTATGTCTTCGGACCCGGTTCGACAAGCTGCAACAGGTAGCTTCCGTATCCGTTCTTCCGCATCGGCTCCGCCAAGATCCTTACCTGGCGCTCATCGATATATCCCATCCTGTACGCCACTTCCTCGACGCAGGCCACTTTAAGCCCCTGCCGCTTCTCGATGGTTTCGACAAAGGTGGAAGCCTCTAGCAGGGAATCATGGGTCCCCGTGTCCAGCCACGCAAATCCCCTTCCCAGAATCTCCACCCGTAGCTGTTTTCTCTTAAGATACTCATTGATCACATCGGCGATCTCGAGTTCCCCGCGCCCCGATGGCTTCAAACCTGACGAGATCCCGACGACATCACTGTCGAAGAAGTAGAGCCCGGGAACCGCATAGTTGGATTTGGGCCGGTCGGGCTTCTCCTCGATGCTGATCACGTTTTTCGACTCGTCGAACTCCACGACGCCGTACCGCTCCGGGTCCCGCACCCAGTAACCGAAGACCAACCCCCCCTTTTCCATCCGGATGGCGCGCCGCAGAATTTCCTGGAATCCATGGCCGTGGAAAATGTTGTCCCCCAGGATCAGGCAGACATTCCCGTCTCCTATGAACTCCTTCCCGATGATGAAGGCCTGCGCCAGGCCTTCCGGATGAGGCTGCTCGGCGAAGGAAATACGGATCCCCCATTGCGATCCATCCTCCAGCAGGGTCTGAAACCTCCCGCGTTCCGCCGGGGTCGTGATCACAAGGATGTCCCGGATCCCCGCCAACATCAGCACGGAGAGGGGGTAGTAGATCATGGGCTTATCGTAGACAGGCAGCAATTGCTTGCTCACCGCCTTCGTGATCGGGTGCAAACGGGTCCCCGCTCCCCCCGCGAGGATGATCCCCCTCCATCTCGAACCGTCCGATCCGCGCATTATTCTCCCGTCTCCTTCATCTCGGTCCTCCAACCAATTCCAGAACGATGCACGTCAACATCATACCGTTCATCTCCGAAAAAAAGGCCTTGCTGTTTTATCGAGAAAAAAACCGCAAAAATTATACCCTGTATCCTGCATTGATTTGGCCACTATTGTTATCTAATTGAGTAAAGCCATCTTATAGGCTCTGGTCCCTGAGCGATATTTTTTTTTCAAGGAACGTTCTTCCGGTTATTCCTGAATATGGGAAAAATCTTTCTCGTATGTGGAAAACCATTTCTACTCTCCCTGATTCCCTGCCTGTAAATAAAAAAATAGACCAATCGAATTAGCAACTTGCAGTCCAATGAATAAAGTGGAAAAGGCATAAGGTTTGCTCACCTGTTTGAAAGGGCGTTCTGAAGGTTTTTTTTACAGGACATGGAGGACGGAAAATTTGAAGTTCACCCAACGAAGCCTATTCCGGGCCATCCTCGCGGTTGCGGTTCTCCCGGTTTTTCCCGGATGGGCAGCTCCATCCGAATTCCCTCTGCCAGTCTCTTCGATGACAGCCCGTGCAAGCCTTCCACATCACATGGGCTTAGGAATCGACAAGGGCATCGGGACGATTCGGGAATTGGCACTCGACATCAAATCCTCCTTGCTGGAGCCTGGGGAAGCCGACGGAGCTGTCATCCCGGGGCGTGTCGAAGGTAAAGCGGATAAGCCGTTCGTCCCCGATCCCCTGGTCCTTTTTTTCGTGGGCGTCGGCCTTATCGTGCTGGCATTCCTCGGAAGACGAATCCTCCAGAAGTAACAGTCGTTTTTCGGAGTTCCTCGCCTCAGGGAAAAAGATATAATGGAAGAAACGTTATTTTGTTAGAATGCGAGGGATAATCGGGATTCACGTACCGATCCTCGAGGAAAGCGAATGATATCCTTGGACTTCAAGGAGTTTTCCCGCTGCACCGTGGAATATCCCTTCGAACTCACGCCCGCCGAAATAGCCTCCCTGGCGGCACCGGTCAACACCCTCTTGAAAAGTAATTTCCTTCTGGGAAGTTCCCGGGATCTCGATTCCGTCTTCCAGACGCTGTTCGATATCGCGGAGGAAATCGAGTCCGTGGACTGTTGCGCTTATTACGCATTGGACGGCGAATCCGGAAGATTCAAGACCGTCGTGGGCAGGCACATGCCCCCCAATGGGAGTCCGTCGTACCCCTCCCATCACCCGGCGGCCATCGCGAATCATTTCGACAAGGCCATCCTCCTCGACTCGTTCAAAGACCCCCAATTGCTTCCCTATTGCGATTTCTTCTCCGTCACCTCGCTGCTCATTTTCCCCTTGAGGAAAGACAGGGAGTTCATCGGGGCCCTGATGTTCGGGAAGAAGGGGAACGAACCCCTTTTGCCCCCAGGGGTGAAGCTTCTGTTTGCTCTGGCCATGCAGACGGAAAACCATCTCCTCCAGAGCGAGGCGGTAAAAACCCTTTCCTTTTATTCCTTCCTCGATCCCCTGACCACTCTTTACAACCGGCGCTATTTCGACAACCAGCTCGAAAAGGAAATCCTCCGGTCCCGGCGGAACGGGAAATCCTTCTCCCTGCTGATGCTCGACCTGGATGATTTTAAAAGTTACAACGACAGATTTCTCCACTCCGCCGGGGACATCGCGCTGCAGGAATTCGCCGGAATTCTTGTCGATTCGGTCCGTGAAGTGGACACTGTTTCCCGCTACGGGGGCGACGAATTCACCGTCATCCTCGTGGAAAGCAACGCGGAGGGAGCTCGGGACCTTGCCCTTCGCGTGATTGAACGTTTGGGGAAACATCTGCTCCCCGGTGCAGAACATCAACGGACCGAGCGACTATCCGCCAGTATTGGAATCGCAACGTTTCCTGCGGATTCCTTTGACAAGTCGGACCTCATCAATAGCTCTGACCGCGCTCTCTACATGGCCAAGAGCCAGGGAGGCGGCAAGGTGTGTCTCTTCCATGAAATCGGAGACCTTCTCACGATTCAAACGGATCCGAATGATCTACCTATTCAGAAAATCTACTCTGCGGCGCGATCCATTGTGGATATGGATAAATTCCTTGAAATCCTTCTTTTCACCGCCATGCAAGGGGTTTCCGCGGGACGCGGCTCGATCGTGGTCGCCGATCCCGGCGGAGATTTTACCCTCCGCGCGGCGATCGGATTCCGCAACGGCGAGGAAAGCCTGTTGCCCGGCACTCCGATCTCCCCCGGCGCCGTCACTTCCTGGGTGGTCGAGCACAGGGAACCGCTCGTCATCTCGGGGCAGCACGACCTGCCGATTCCGAATCCGATGAGGAAAAACGGATACAGGACGGATTCCTTCCTTTCCATCCCCCTGATCCATGAATCCCGCCTGTTGGGAGCATTGCACCTGACGAACCGGAAAAACCGTCAACCGTTTACCCACGAGGACCTTGCCGCGTTTCAGCCGATTGCCGGCGAGATCGCCGCAATCCTCTCCCAGGGAATGACCTTCCGCGACGATATCAAAACGTTTTCCTCCTCCATCCTGAATTCCCTCACCAGCGCCCTCGAACTCCGGTTCCCCTTCCTTTCCGGCCACAGCGGCAGGGTCAGTCGCATGTCCCTCCGGCTCGGAGAGAAATTAGGCCTCGGAAACCCGGTATTGGACAACCTCCGGCTGGCTGCTTCGCTGCATGATATCGGCATCGTCGGCATCCCGGGAACGATCCTCGGGAAAAAACAACGACTGAGCGACCGGGAACTGGATATCGCCAGGAAACACCCGTTCATCGGTTCCAAACTGCTCGAGGGAGTGCCCGGCACGACGGAAGCGCGCCGGATCATTCTGGAGCACCACGAATTCCTCGATGGGTCGGGATATCCTTACGGGTTAAAGGGGGAGGAAATTTCCTTGGGCGGCCGGATACTTGCAGTTGCCGAGTTCTACGATTCCATCACCTCCGAGCGTCCACATCGGGGAAAACTGCGTCATGAAGAAGCACTTCAACTGGTGAGAAACGGCGCGGACACCCTCTTCGACCCGGCCGTGGCGCGCCTCTTCGTGGAGGACGAATCGATCACTTCCCTGCCCGGTAACTCCTCCAATCCAAGTTGAGCGTCTGGATCTTGTAGTTAAGGACACGGGGGCTCACGCCCAACAGAATCGCCGCCTCTTTTTGCACCCCTTGCGTCATCTGGAGCGCCCGGCTGATCGCGCCACGCTCTAGCTCCTCCAGGTTCAGGGTGTGCTCCGTGGTGACCGGCTCCCCTTCCGGCCGGGAGTCCATCGTCAGATGGGATGCCTCGATAATCTCATCGTCACAAAGAAGGACGGCACGCTCTATGGCGTTTTGCAATTCCCGCACGTTCCCCGGCCAAGCGTATAAACGCATCTTCTCGATGGCCCCCGGAGAGAATCCCGTCGCCTTCTTCTTGAAATCCACCGAATACCGGTTGAGGAAAAAACGCGCCAGCGGAAGAATGTCGCTTCCCCGCTCCCGGAGGGGCGGAACGTTCAAATTGACCACGTTCAACCGATAAAAGAGATCCTCGCGGAATCGACCCTCCTTCACCTCGATCCTCAAATCCTTGTTGGTGGCCACTACCACCCTCACGTCCACCTTGATGCTCTTCCCGCTGCTTCCCAACCTCTCGAATTCATGCTCCTGGAGAACGCGGAGAACTTTTGCCTGGGTTGTGGGACTCATGTCCCCGATCTCGTCCAGAAAGATGGTCCCTTTGTCCGCCTGCTCGAACCGGCCGATTCGAAGTTTTTCCGCTCCCGTGAACGCCCCTCTCTCATGACCGAACAACTCGCTCTCCAGCAGGTTTTCGTGCAGGGCGGCGCAGTTCACTTTGACGAGCGGGCTGTTCGCGCGCGGACTGCCGAAATGGATCAGCGTGGCAAGAAGTTCTTTCCCGGTGCCGGTATCCCCGTTGATGAGAACGGTTGCCGTGGTGGGAGCCACCTTTTTAATGATGGAAAGGATGTTCTTCATCCCCCGGCTCTCGGCTACGAGTGCTCCCTCCTCCAGGGCATTCCGGTACTCCACCTTCTGGTAGAACTCGAGCTCCCCCCGCATCTTCCCCATCCGGAATGCATTGTGGACCCGATGTTTCAACTGTTCGAGTTCAAAGGGCTTTTGAATGTAATCGAAAGCTCCGAGACGAAGCGCCTGGACCGCTGTTTCCACAGTGGCATATGCGGTCATCAGGATCACCTCGGTTTCCGAGTTCACTTCCTTGGCTTTTTTCAGGATATCCACCCCCGTGAGGTCTCCCAGCCGGATGTCGCTGACAACGACGGGAAAGGATTCGGTTTCCAGCTTTTGAACCGCCTCTTCGCCCGTCGCCGCTTCCTGTACGACGTAGCCGGAATCTTCGAGGGAAACCCGGATCCCCGCACGGAGGCTTTCGTTGTCTTCGACGATCAGGATCCTGTCAGCCACTGGTCTGCCTCACGGGAATTTTGATAATGAAGTCGGTACCCTTCCCCGGCACGCTCTTCAGATCCAGGACCCCGCCGTGGGCATGGATGATTTTTTGTGCAATCGGCAACCCAAGCCCCGTACCGGTCTTTTTCGTGGTGAAGAAGGGGACAAAAATCTTGTCCTGGATTTCAACGGGGATTCCGGGGCCATGATCGCGAATGGTGATCCGTATGAATTCCGCCTCCTTCCCTGAATGCCCGTGCACGATGGGATCCACATTCCGACCAAGCCGCATCAGTTCGCTGAAATGCCTGGAGATCCCTAAAGAGATCTCCACCTTGCCTTTTTTCTCGCAGACATCGACTGCATTGGAAATGATATTGTTGATCGCCTGTTCGAGCAAGCCTGCATCCGCCTCCGACTCGAGGAGTACGCCTTCCTGTTTTCTCATCGTGAATTCCATTACCGGATTGAGGGAGATGAATCTCTCCAGGATGCCGGCAACGAGTTTGTCGACCTGGATATTCCGAACTCCCAGTTCCGCCGGGCGGACAAAATTCAGACATTCACGGATGATATACTCCACTTTCTCTATTTCACGGGCGATCATCGTTACGGAGGAGAGGAGTTTCTCGTTCTGTGAAAGATGGTGCTTGAGAAGGCTGCAATGGACCCCGATGCTGGCCATGGGGTTTCGGATCTCGTGCGCCAATCCCGCCGCCATCTGCCCCAGTAACAGGAGGCGCCGGTTCAGATCTTCATTTTCTTCCGCCATTTCCACCTGGGTGAGATCCTTGAAAAATGCGCAGATCCCGACGCGTTTCTCCCCTTCCTTGAACTCCGAGAGGGTAAACCCCAGATACTGACGATCGCCATCCCTTCCAGGGAGCTCCACTTCCACACGGGTGGGAAGATAGTGTAATGCAACGGCCTCGCTCAGCACCCGGAAAAAGATGTTCTCGCCCGCCCTGGGGTGGATGTTCTCCCCCGCGTTCAGGGAACACCCTGAGAGTATTCTTTTTCCAATGGGATTGATGTAGGCAATGGTTCCGTCCATCGAAACCGCCACGATGCCGGCACGGAAACTGGATAATATGGCGCTTTCCATATTCATACC
>Ga0209322_10000110_pt1 | contig 41274 bp, 56 predicted proteins | sample Rifsed19ft1_FD_184013 | JGI IMG/M metagenome (GOLD analysis project Ga0209322, IMG submission 184013) | Soil microbial communities from Rifle, Colorado, USA - sediment 19ft 1 (version 2) | ecosystem: Environmental > Terrestrial > Deep subsurface > Rock core/Sediment | place: Rifle, Colorado... | reverse complement strand
GGTGTTGTTATACTCTCCACCGCATTTCCCGCCCAAAAATTCGAACTCCATTATTTGGATGGATGGTATTACGGTATCATACCCAAATATTTCCGCCAAAAAACGAAATCCATTGTATGGATGGTATGGGTGGTAATACACAAGTTTGGCAATTTTCTAAATGGTAATACAAGGGCGGCGGTTCCTTACTGGACTGGGCTCCAATTCTTGGCCCACTTACCAACCCCCATACTTTACCTCCAAATATCTATAAGCACTAAGTATATACCCCTATATAGGGTATATATATTTAGTATAGATAGACTAGACGTGAAAGAGGTCTATAGAACTTTAGATACTAAAACGAAAGTTGCTTGACAAATAGATGGATTAGTGATACACTATAATTATGATGCGTAGTAGAACAATAGGGCAGGTAAAAATACCACAATATTCTATGGGAATGTGCCATGATTGTGGCAAACCGGTGACTCTTGGAGATGGGCTTTGCGTTCGGTGCTATGATAAAATGGTCAATAGAGTTACTGAACCAAAGAAGCCAATTATAAGACCCAATAGGAGGAACTAATGCAATCTGTGATGGCCAGGAAAGATGATGGTCAAGGGGTTTTGGTTGACCCAGACCAAACTATTGTGGATATGTTAAAACCCTTTTCGCCTTATGATGGTGGCAAAGGCACGTTTTTGACCTTGCTGTTTGGGGGTTTGGATCAATCCGATGCAATAAAAGCGGTGCATAGGAAGCAAAGAACGCTGAGTTTATGGAGAACAACGGACAGAGACTTTGAGAGAATAGAGGGTTTGACCCGGCACGTTCCACCAACAATAGTTTCCCAGGCAAGGGTTCTAAGGGCTGGAAGATTGGACATTAGTCTAATAGAGTCGGCTAATGTGTTGTTGGAAAGAGTTATTCGGGGGGAACCGATTCCGGAGGCTTCATGGGGATATTTGTCTCGTATGGCTAGTTTGAGGATACCCTTGATGTTGGAGGTTGGAGGAGCGAAACAGAATGATTCTTGGGAGAGGTTGACTAGAATATTGACTCCGATTATAACCCAAAAAGAGGCTAGGGTGGAAAAGAGATTGGATGGTGGTACAACTCTAACCTTGAAAGAGAGCACGGTGGATATGAGCAAGATTGGGCTAGATGTTCTAAGAGATGTGCTTGGAGGAGATGGGAACAATGGTGATCAAGTTTAGAAAACTGGAAAAACAGTACGACTATAGATTTGGGCTCATTATAGCCTGGAAATATAGGCATATAAGTATATCTTTGGGAAAATATAAAATAGTCATTATAGTGAGAAATGTAACGCCAAGTGTGGATGGGTAATGGTAACAAGTACTATGCTACAAGCCAGCCCTCCCAAAGGAATTAGCCAGAAAAGACTGGCTAAAAACGCCTTTATGGAAAACTTCCTGTATATTGTGGATAAGGTTCCAAACTTGGTTCTGTTAAAACTAAACACAGCCCAGACGGTGCTGTTCAATGAATGGGACCACAGAATGATTCTTTGCAAGTCCAGACAAGAGGGGATTAGTACGGCGATATTGGCAGACTTTTTCACCGACGCCCTGTTTATACCTGGATTGGTAGTAGCGGTTATTAGCCATGAGGACTATGCTACACGGAGATTACTGGACAAGATTGATATTTTCCACGCAAATTTGCCCCTGGATATTAAACCCAGAATGACACATAATTCAGACTATGAGAAGTCGTTTCCTAATGGGAGTACGATATATATAGGAACGGCAGGGCAAAGGGCGTTTGGGCGTGGGGACACTATCCATAGAGCACTAGTTAGTGAGGAAGCACATTATGCCGATGCGGAGAAGATATTATCTGGGTTAAAAGAAGCTGTACCTATGGATGGGTACTTGATTAGGGAGTCCACTCCATTAGGAGATTCAGGGTATTTTTATAGTGAGGTTCAGAGTTGTATCAAAGGGGAGTCGGATTATAAACTGGTGCCGTTTTGGTGGTGGTATGGTGATGATTACACTATTCCAAGAGGTAGTGAGTCGGTAAGAGTGGAAGATCGTGGGGAGTTATTATTTACCCAAGAAGAAGCCAGTTTAATATTAAACAAAGGACTAACGGAGGAACAGATAAGATGGCGAAGATATAAGACCCGGTCTATGAGGTCAGAGAATAAAGGGAACTTGTTCCCACAGGAATATATAAGCGATTTGGTAACCTGTTTTATTGGCCCAAAAGACAGGGTTTTTGCGGAGGTTGATGGAGTTCTGGCACAGTGGGCATTAAATTGCAGAGAGCCGCTGAGACAGGATGGGATATTGAGTATATGGAAAGAGCCCGAACCTGGTGCGTTATATACTCTCTGGTTGGACCCATGTGGGGGTGAAGCGATTGGTCCCAGTGACCCACATGATGGGGTTATTCTGAAGATTCATGCTGGAGGGCTAGAGCACGTGGCTAGTTTTAGAAGCTATATGGAACAGAAACCCATGGCTGAAAAAACATCTCAGATTGGGTATTTTTACAATACGGCGATGGTGGTTGTGGAACGGAATGGTGTTGGTAAAGGTGTTCTGAACTATCTGGTTAATGACTTTATGTACCCCAATTTATTACCAGAAGTGGATGCCAATAGCGAGCCTAATGGTAAATGGGGTTGGTTTACGGACAAGTTTAACAAACCTAAGATGATAAGCGATACCATAGAAGCTATGAAAGAGCTTAGAGTGGTAAGTTATGACTTGAGTTTGGTTAGCCAGTTAAGGGCTTTGGTGATTAAAGATGGTAAAATAGTGGCTAAGGATTCAAGGGATGATAGAGCAATGGCATTTTGTGGTGCCGTGTGCATATCGCCTAGAAATATAAATATGAGCAGATTGGCGGTTGGAAGTTATGTAACATTTGGTAGTAAAATGAAGCGGAGGAGAGTAATATGATTACCAAAAAAGAAGTGATGGATATGGCTAATGAGTATAGTAATAAGATATATCCCAAACGCAATGCAAACTTTGACTTGGATGACAAATTCTATGAGTTAAAGTTTTTAGCCGATCTTAAACTTCCCGAACAGGTTAAACAATATGGAGTGGTTCTCCCAACTGCTAGAGATTTGGTAGATGCCGGGGCGAATTATTTAAGCACTTCGTATTGTAAATTTTATAGGCCATTAAGAGGCGATGACGATAAATCCCACAAACAAGCCGAAATGTTACGGCAGTTTGATATGGCAATGTTTTATAGGACTAAATCGGATTCCACTATTAGTCCGTGGCGAACCGCAAACAAGCACGCTTTTATGCATGGAATGTGGGTATGGGAAACCTTATACGACCCAGAAGCTATTCCTGATCCACCAAAACGAGAGGAAAATGAGACGGAGTATGATTTTGCCAAAAGAGTAATGATATATGATGGTGAACGGCACGATAGATTACCAATAATAATTAGAAGTAGGCACCCAAAGTCGGTGTTTCCAGAACCAGGAACGGATAATCCCAGCCATGCGATTGTAAAAGACCAGGTATCGGTGGCGAGTGTTAAAGCGGATTATCCGAATTGGGTAACCACAAGGGAGAATCAGGATAAAGTTCCGAGAGTTATCTGGTACGATGAGAGACATTATGGGGTATTCGTTGATAATGAATCAGTCTTAAGTTCAGACTTTGTAGAACACTATTATGGCTTTATGCCTTTGGTAATCGGGTATTCGGGGATTGGAAACATGGACGTTGATGCTAATCCTGAAACCAAAGCAGTTGGGTTAATTAGGTACTTGTTTGATGCTCTGGTCGCCGAAAGTTTTGCTTTTTCGGTGTATTATATAGTTATGAGATCCCATGCTTGGCCTGTTAAGTTTGCAAGCGGTCCCGGAGCTAAAGCGGTGGCTAATATGGAGTTCGAGTATGGTAAGATTCACGAATTACCAGTAGGAACGAAAGTAGAGGATATGATAAGTGCTCCACCAAGCGAGACATTAATGGAAGCTCTGGCGTATATAAATGGTGTACTGGCTAGTTCCGCTGCTCCAAGGTCTATTAGAGGGTTGCCGGAGACTGGTGTACGGAGTTCTGTGGATAGAAGCATGATCATGCAACAGGCTAGTTTGAAGTATGAGGGCGTTAAAGAGCAGATGCAGATTGGAACAGCCAAAGTTATGTCCAATTGTACTAAATTAGCTGAGAGGGTGGTTCCAGAGGATTTCCATCTTTGGGCACATACCCCTGATGCCGATATAGACTTGAAGATGGAAAAATCCGAGATTAAACACCATTATAATACCTATGCGGAGTTTTCACCAACCAGTCCGGAGGAGGATTCCAGGCGGCACGCAGATATGATGAACCTAACCAAAACTGGAATGATTAGTGCGGATACTGGTAGGAGGAGATATTTGAGTCATTTGGACCCAGACCGAGAGGCGATAAAAGTAGAGGCGGAGAGATTAAGGGTTAGCCCGGTGGTACAGCAGATTATGGGGCAGATTATTGGGCAGGAGTTGGCTGGGGAGATCCAAAGACTGAACAAAATCAGGCAGTTGAAAATGGGTGGAACAATAGAAGCACCCGCTACTCAACCTGGGTTACCAAGTGGCGAAGGTTTAGAGCAACAGCTTGGAGTAGGTATGAGACAAGTAGCGGGAATATCCAATCCCCCATTAACTCCAGGTGAACAAACAGAGCAGATGGTTAATCAGCGTGGATTCCTAACACAAAAACAGGGAGGGTTGCCACAACCTGGAAAGATGTAAAAAATGAAACTCTCTAAGTTGGAATTGTCGGTAATTAAATTGGCTGGACTGTCCAATAAAGAAATCGCTTCGAGATTGGATATGTCCGAGGGCGGGATTAAGTCCGTTATTTTTCGGATTTGTAATAAACTTGGAGTAGAAAGCCGGACGGCGATGGTGCTGTGTGTTTTGGAATTGGGTTTGGTGGACAAGATAAGCTATTGGCGGGTTCCCCAAGATGAGGAATCAGAGCGGAGGATAGAAATGGGAAGTAAATATGGTATGAAGGTGGAAATAGATGAATAAAACAAGACTTGAATTGGTAATGGAAGAGGCTATAAGACCAACACTTGGTGCCCTGGAGTTATTACGCTCAGAGATTAGACAGACTATGGGGATAACGGAAGCTCCATGGCATATATTTAATAAACCGTATAATGAGCTAACTGATGAGGAAATAATGGCTCTGTTTGATGTTTACCATCAACAAGGTGAAACGGAGCCTTGTTCAATGTGTGTATGGGCTTCGAGAAGGGAACTGCAAGAACTTAACAAGGAGAGAATGGGAGGTACAAACTATGGTAGAGAATAGTGATTATAGCTGGGTGACCGGACTTATGTCGGAATTGGAACAACAAGGTGCTGGGGCAAAACAACAGGGTACTCCATCGTGGTATAAGGAGCTTCCAGAAACGACCACATGGTATAACCTAATTAAATCTTTTTACGATTATTATTGCCACTTTATAGACCTTGGGAGGTCACATGAAGAAGCTGTCCAGAGTGCGTATGAACTTTCTATTGATAACCCCAATTTTGACTACGTCTCGAAGCATCCAGAGTATAAGATACCAAAAGGTGGCACGCCCGAAAGAAGTATAGAGATTATACAATGGAAAAAGGCGAATAAGATCCCAGACAATGTTTCAATTTCGGATATAGCCGGAATAGCAGCTTTATCTGGTCGTGATGTATGGTCTCTACCTTTGGAGCAATTGGGCCCACTTTTGAATAGCCTAAAAACCAATATTATGCCAACGAGTGGTGCTGGTAGTACAGGTGGAGGCACCACAGATGGTACCGGGGATTATAGTGGTGGATTCACCATAAATGGTAAACCAGCGACCAATGATGAATACTTGGCATGGTTAATGGGTCAAGGTGGTGAGCCGGAAACCCCACCCGAAGTCAAAATGATTGGTGGACGGGCTTATTATTGGGATACCGCTAATGCCCAATATGTGCCTGTGTCTACCGCCGAGACTCCAGAGGAGCAGAGAGCTAGAGAGTTGGCTTTGTTACAGTACCAACAGCAAGCTCAGATGGAACAACTAGCCCATCAGAAACAAGCTGAGTTGGAAGCTATTTACGCTACAGACCCGTATAAATACTGGGCACAGGTTCGTGGTGGAGTACCAACCAAAGAGGGTGAAGCTCCAGCATTGGAACCTGGAGCGGGCACTGTCCCTGGGGCTACCACCGCTCCAACAACAAACTGGTTGGCTGGTTTGGAGACTGGCGGTCAAGCTGCTCCAACAGCAGTTAGTGGATTGGCAACAGAAAAGGGCTTGACTACTCCAAGTATGCAATACTGGAATAAACTAAGCCCCAGTGAGCAGAAAACGTTACTTGGAACGGCCAACTGGTTAGGGATTAGCCCAGAAGATTGGGAATTTTATAGAACTAGAAAGGCGGCTCCGGCTGCACGTACCGGCGCTTTAAGCTGGGCTGGAAGGTACTATTAACATGAATGTGCTTGATACATTGGGTGAAAAACAAAAAGAGATTCTGTTGGTTGGTTTGAGGGATAAGTTAGCCAACCTTCCGTCCGGAGCATATAATGCTCAGTTAAGGAACTTAACTGGGAAGTTTGGTGCGGATTTTATGTCCCAGTTGTTAGCCCCAACCACTAGACCCACAGAGGAAACGGAAGAAGCACCACCCGTAGACCTATCCCAAGCCCTTCCAACCAAAGAACCTGGAACGCCATGGTATGCAAAACCCGTAAAATGGGCTGCTGAGAATATTCCAGGGGTGGAACCAGTCCTAAAAGGAATAAGTTGGTTAGAGCAAAGGACAGCTGAACCGGCTGCATTGGGGGCGGTTTATGGAGTTGAAAAGTTGATGCCGGGTCAACAGGCTATCGAAAAGAAGATGTCCGAGTATGGAACTGTAAATCCGTGGGCATTGACACCAGCCCAGAAGGAGGAGGCATGGGAAAGTCAAAATCTTCCATGGGGAGTTAGAGGGGGGTTAGAATTAGCATTTGACCCGTTAATGTGGTATCCAGGATGGGGATTTGGTATCAAAGCATTAAAAATGGCTGAAAAGAGAGGTTTGACTGAATTGGCCACAGCGTTGAAACCAGCATCTGCTTTTGAAAAAGCTTACATTAAAGGGGCTAATGTTCCATTCCAACTCGCTGGCAAAGGCTTGAAGAAAATTCCCAGTGTACCATTAGGAAAATGGCAGGGGCTAAGATTTAGCCGTGGGACTATACCATACCCAGTCGGTCTAACCCCGGCAAAAGAGCGGAAACTAGGTGCTTTGTTACAAGAATCCCCTAAAAGTATGGTAGCCAATGAACCGAGGCATATTTGGGATGCTTTGGGTGGTCTTGAACAAGCAGGTGATGTTACCGGTAAAAGATTGTCTACTATATTGGATGAGATTAGATTGGGGCAAGCAGATAGTCGGTTGTTAAAGACTATAACTAATCCCCAGCAAAAAGCTTCTATGGAGCGATTATTAGCTAACAAGGACAAGCTTGATTTGGATATAGTGGTTCGTCTAGCCGATACCTACTCCGACAGAGTTAAACTAATTATTGGGGAAAGACAAATGGGCATCTTGGCTGCCGAACATGGCGTCAAACTAATGATAAAAAGACCAGGTCTGGTCGGTTTTGGCGATAAAGTCTATAATCTCTGGAGACAAACTGTACTTTATACTCCATGGTATGTCCAACAGAACTTGGTTGAGAACCCATTCAGGTTAATTATGTCCAACCTGAACCCTTTCGATGATTGGCCCCAATTTGCTGGTAAAACAAGAGACGAAGTCTTGGCAACTTTAGCTACTGAACCAATAGATATCCAGCGGAGAATGATTGGGTTAATGGATCGCCTTAACCAGGTGGTTCCAACCGATTTACCGCATGGTGTACTGGCTAAAACCGCCGCTACTGGAGGCATAACTGAAGCTATGATTGGTAGTCTAGCGACTGGTAAAAGGAAGCTACCATTGACCATAGCCGCATGGGCAGATGATATGTGTATTCTTAGAATGTACTTTAATATGAAATCCCAGTTTACGGAAGAGCTGATGAAAACTGGAACAGTTAAGGTTCAGAAGGGATTGGAGGAGTTGTCTGGTCTGTATAATTCGGCATTACGTAATGGACTAGTAGAAAATGATCTGATCAAACAGTTAAAAACCGTAGCCCTGGGTGGTACCCCAGATGATATCACCCGTGAGTTTGGTAAAGTCCAGAAAGATAGGTTTATCGGTGTTAGTAAACCATCCACGGAAGCCGAAAAAGCCCTACCAGATATGATTAGAATGAGATTAGACCAAGAATTACCAGGTTTATTTGCCAGGGGTGATTTAGCCGGTATTAAAAGACTATTCCAAGAAATGGAAGTTAGTACCCCCAAACGCTTAGAGGCTCATCAGCAACAGGTCATGCTCAATTACTTGACTTATTTACGGCGCCAAATACGTGGTACTGTTCCGGAAGCGGTACGACCAATGCTGACCCAAGCCATAAACACTTTCCGCAAAGGGTTGAATAACTTTTCAAACCGGGAAGCCAAAATTATGAGTGCCAAATCCTTAACCGAATTTGAACAGGCGTGTTTCAAAGCCACCGTAGCGTCCAGACGTGAGACGGAAAGGATAGCTTATGATATTATGCGGATTAATGCCGCTGCGGGAAAGATAACTCCAGAGGCACTTAGGAGTTGGGAAAAAGTCTGTGAGGAAATAAATACCAAAACATTTGCCGCAGCAGATGAGTTTTTGGATGATACGTGGAAACTTTCCCGAACTTTAAAAGGTGGTATAAAAACCCATAAACCACTAGCACAGTCCGCTATAGCTTCCAAAGCTTGGGATGAATATATTATGAAAATCCAAAGCACATTTCCCGACAAAGTAGCTGTTCTGCAAAACACAGCTCCAGACTTAGATACCCTATGGTCAACCTACAGGAGCATCCAAGAAGAAAGATGGTTCCGAGTCGGGCAGGACAAGTTAAAAGGAATGGGAATGAGTTTAGATAATCTGCCTGGAATAGTAGATGTTAATGGTAATATTATCACTCCCGAAATGTTCATCCAAGACCAGCGTTTGGCCCTCCAAAGTTGGCAACAACGAGCAGAAAATTCGTTTATCCGCAGAAACGCCAGTCCAACAAGCAGAACAGAATTACTAGATAGACTTAGAACAGAGTCTATTAGAATCAAAGAAAACATGGGCTTAGAGGCTATTCAGCTCCAAAATAAAGCCAAAGACCTGGCTCTTGATGCAACGTATGGCACCTTTGGTAACTATGGTTCCCGAACCACCCTAGACGATATAATGCTCCGTCTTGGTGCTCCATTCTGGTTCTTCCCATCACGGTCAGTTCCATTCTATACCAAACAGATGTTGACTAAGCCAAGATTGGGTGCTGAAGTTCTTACCCTCCAACAACAAGCCGAGGAATCTGATAAACCAATTAGACTGTTTGGTAGTGTAAATATTCCTGGGACTAGCTTTTATTGGAATCCCATTAGAAGTACCATGCTATGGCAATTAATGGGTGAATATGACTGGAATATTGCCAATCTAGGTGGCTTAGAATCCGCACAAAGAACCATGTCCCAAAAAATAGGTGTTTCATTTGGGCCACAGTGGTTAATTGGAGCAACCATAGCAGGTAGGGTTTTGAATAAGCAGATAGTGACTGGGGAACCGCAGCAAATTATCCCGCAACATAGATGGCTAGAAGCCGTAGAAGGCTTGGATTTACCAGGATTATCCAACTTGGCAGGATTAGCCAGTGAACCATTCGATGCATACTTGCGTGGTGTTTATGGTGATGAAATTGCCAATTACCAGCTCCGAGAGGTAGAAAAGTATCTTGTCGATAGTGGTTATGATCCAGCCGATTTGCCCAATCTTCCAAAAGAAGTTCTGCAACAGGCATGGAAAAGGTATCATATTAGACAGTTATTAAGTATTCCGTTAGGTACCATTAAAGAGTGGACAGGAACGGAAAAAGCCCGTTATGAGGCCATTGCCGAAAAAGCTGAGGAATTGGGTCTAACAGAAGCACAAAGAAAGGCGTTCCAGAGAACCGGTGAGAGCCCATTTACCGGTCTCCGTCAAGACCAGCTAGAGGTTATATTTAGGGATATTCCAGCCGAGGATTTATGGCGTAGCATCCGCCCCACAGGGTTAACCCATGAAAGTGAGCCATATTGGGATGATTACGTCCAGTTGAGAAATGAGCGGAAAATACTTCGTGGAGGTGTAGATAACCCAGCCAAAGGTTCTAGAATAGCCAACCAGTTGTTATACGATGAAGCTCTAAGAAAAGGGCAGATTAGCCCATCAGATTGGAAAGAACTTCGAGCTGGTAACTATTCCGACTATGTGGCCAAAATTGAGCAGGCCGAAAGGGATTATCCATACGCCATGAAGTCCGATGAAGATTGGACAGCATTTAGAGATATGCTTGGTTGGAAAGAACCTGTCCGCCATCCAGACGACATAATCCTCGATCTTTATTATGATACAATGGATAGCCAATTATTTGAGGATGAATTGGGGCAATTTAACTATGAACTTTATGATCAGATGGAAAAGCTATTCTTCCAAGGAATAGTCTTTGATGGGCAAGAATATGTCCAGTTCCATGATGGTGCGTTATCCGAGGACGCTATAAACTATATCAATTCCAGAAAGGACAAATACAAGACTCCAACTGAAATGGCATATAGACGAGACATGAAACTATTAAGTGATTACTGGGGTCTAAGAAACCAAGTATTAAGTAAGCTCGACCCGTCGGTATCCCAAATAGTAGAAATGGCGTACAATGCACCTGATTACCAAATCCAGAAATCCTTATTACTTGGTAACCCCATCGCTATAATCTCGTTAAGACTAATCCGTAGATTACAAGATGCGTACAAGTCCCGAAATCCACTAATTTCACAGGTGTTGGATTATTGGAGCCGCTAACTATTAACCTTAAAACAGCAACTAAAGTTACCAAAAACCCTATTGACAGAGAGGTAAAAAAGTAGTACAATAGGGGAAAGGAAGTGAATAATGCCAAAGGAATTTGAGGATTGCGTAAAAAATGGGGGCAGGGTGAGAACCATAAGTCCAAAAGAAGGGACTTATATCCATGTCTGCTATCCCAAGGGAGGCGGTAAACCCGTCTCTGGTGAAGTAAAGCACACCAAGGAAGGTGAGTAATCATGGGAGAAGATAGTAATATTAGCAAAGTTTCCAGCGAGGCCATAACTTCCGCCCTGAAGGATATTGGAGTTAGTGACGAAGATATCCAAAGAACAGTTTCCGCTTACGAGTCTAGTGGTAATGGAGACGTAAACAACCAGCCGGTTGTTCCGCCTTCAGACGAGCCTCCACAAGCACCAACTGCTCCGGTAGATGGGCCGATAACCAAAGCCGAGTTGGAGAAAATACTGGCATCACACTCCGAGACAATCGCCGGTACTGTTACCAAGCGTGCCCAAAGCATCCTTGACAGTAATCTGAGAAGAATCTCAAATGAAGTGAATCAGCGGATTGGCAATCTAGAAAGAGAGCGAGAGGAATCCGAGCTTGGTAGGCTCCCAGCCGATGAACAGCTCCGAAAGCGGATAGAACGGATAGAAAAGGGTGGAGTACCCAGAACCCCGTCCACCGGTATAACCCCAACAGGATTTACCCCAGAACAAATCCTGTCCCATGTCAAATCGTTAGGTATTAAATCCGACGATTCCAGACTAGATTGGGGTACTGATGAAGCCGATTTTAACAAGGGTTATGGTAGACTCCTTAACAGTATCCAGAAAATCCACAAAGAGGACACTGACAAGATGGTAGCCCAGGCAAAAGCCACAATCGAAGCCGAGACCAGGAAGAAACTTGGTGGAGGATTACCCGCCCGAACTGGTTCCGGAAACCCCAATCGTGATGCCGTCCGCAAAGCATTTTTGGAAGACCCGGATAACCCCCAAGCATTAGAAGCGTATAATAAAGTGCGTAAAGCTGAGGGATTACCAACCAATTAATTTAATAGAAAGGAGAAATTAAGTGGGAAATTATACCACAACCGTAGACCTTGGGGATACTATCCCAACAGTCTTAGAAGAAGCCAGATTTACCGAGCGATTCGATAACCCAATGGCAGCTCTCTGCTGGAAAATCCCCAAGAAACTACACAAAGGTTCAACTATCAATGTTCCATATTTTGGAACCGTCGTAGCCTACAACCTCACAGAAGGGGTTGATATGGCAACACCAGAAAAGATGGAGGATACACTGGTAACCATCACCCCTGGTGAAGTAGGCTGTAAAATAATTATAACCGATAAACTAGTAAGGGATAACCAAATGGACATCATCCGTGCCGCAGGTCGTATTCTTGGAGAAGCTATGGCTTACAAACAAGACTATGATATTCTGGGGCAACTTGATGATGCCACTACCAGTCTTGGTAGCACCAGCACAACCATGACGTTAGGCGTAATTGCCGCCGCAAGAGCACTTTTAATGGGTAATGCGGTTTCCGCTGGTGGTCCCGCCAGACCTCCATACGCCTGTGTCCACCACCCCTACACCCTGTTAGACTTGGTAGACATCTTTACTCCATTAGTTCCCACCGCCACCTACACTTCGCCACAGGGAGCTATGTCCGATGATGTAATTAAAAACTATACCATCGGTAGAGTGTTTGGTATGCCAATCGTAGAGGATGGGAATTTGCCCATTTCAAGCAGTGCCGTTAAGGGCGGGGTATTTAAGACCGGTACGGGTGGCTCCATAATCCTGTGCGTTGCCAAAGAATGGAGCGTAGAGGATGAACGTGATGCTTCCCTACGTGCCACAGAACTCAACGTTGTTGGGGAATATGGCGTGGGAGAGTATCTAGCAGGTTGGATTGTAGAGCTTTTAATGGACGCCACAACTCCAGCCTAATTGGAAAATAGAGGAAAGTGAAAGGAGAGGAAAGTGAGCAGTTTTCCATTTTTAGCCGCACTAAGCGACAAAGCAGTTAATGTCCAATACTCCAGTACCAACGTATTTAGAGTTGGGCAAAAAGGCATGACCGAGGATGGTAGTCTATACAGGCTAAGCAAAGCCGGAGCAGCCATAACCAATACCCTTGCAGGCAAGATTAACTATTGGCGGTATTTAACGGGCTTAACCGGAGACATAGCCGAAGCCGCAGTAGCCGTAAACATCGCAGCCGGTGATATGTCCTTTACCATCACCGATGCCACCAATTCCAGAGCCGCAGATTACTACAAAGATGGTTACGCTTTCATACCCAATTCTGGTACCTATGACACCATGAAGCGTGTGTGGAAGAGTGATGCGGAAATCAGTGACACCTATAAAATCCACGTAACCGCACCATTCGTCTATGCCTACGCTGCGGGTGGAACCATAGCCGTATACCCCAATCCATACAGCAATGTGAGAAATGCTGGGGCATACCTGGCCAACTACGAGCACTTTGTAGCGTTTGCCAATTTGCCCATAACTTCAGGGAATTACTTCTGGGGTCTGGTTCGTGGTCCACACTGGTGTTGGATTACCGGTACTTGGCCCGGTGCCGCAGCTAGCGACCGTCAGTGTTGTTTCCATCAGAATGGAACCGTCGTTCCAGTTGATGAGAAGTACAATGCTGCAACGTCCGAGCAAATCGCTGGTCACCTGATGTATTCAGGTAACTATGGCGATGCACTTTTAATGGTAACTCTAGAGTAGGAGGTAGAAAGTGAAAAAGTGCCCGATTTGTGGAAAAGAAGGAGAAGGTACTTGTTCTGGGTGTGGACATATGTTCCGTCCATCCGACCCTGTATCTGAATAAGCAGTGAAAAATATGGAAACGGTGGGAGTGACTAAACAAAGCCGCTCTCGCCGTAACCATATCCTAACCGGAATCTGTCTCCGTCGAGACATTGATGGTATAAAACTTGCCCTGAATTTTAATGGTAGAGACAGGGTAATATGCTTAATTAAAGCCAAAGAAAAGCCCATGGATACTCCCACCTTACCTTTGGTTGAGGATATAACCAAAAAGGGAACTGGTAGAATATTTGATACAGAAGATATAGAGTTTGGGGAAATGGAACCAGCTAGATTCCTGGATCCAGAAGAGATTGGAAATGTCAATTGATATAGGAGTTTTAATAATTAGTGAGAACACTCCATCTGGAAGAGTTAGATCCGATGCGGATAGGTCTGATTGGGTGTGGCTAAATCCATCAACTGGTGCACTAAAACGCTATAATCCAGGAACAGAGCAATTTGATATTGAGATTCCAGTGAAATCCCATGAACATGGAATAACCGATATAGTTAATCTCCCAGAACAACTAGAAGGAAAAGCGGATAATGACCATGAACATACTACCCATGGAAACATAGACTTTACTGGAATAGTCTCTGCAAATGGCGATGTCGGACTCACCGGGCAAAAAGTCATAGGTGGTCATACCTTTACTTTCAAGAAAGGATTGCTGGTTGGTTACCAAGCACCATAACCATGAACGAGCCTAAACCGGACAATATGCCCTATGCGGAGTGGTTAAAGTCCAAAAATATAGGCGTAATTGTAAAGACCACTTGTAACGAGGCGGGGATTCCAGTGGAGTTCCTGAATAAAAACAAACCCACTCCAGAACTCTTTGAACGTAATAGAGATAGGCAAGGAAAAGTTTTAGACCCAGAGGATATATAAATGGCAACCATTAAGCTAACCGACCAGGAAAAACAGGAGTTGGAGAGTGCGGGGTATTACGGTACAGTTGCTATTGGTGGCCCAGCCCAGCAACGTTATTGGCGTCCAGATGGTCAAGTGGTCTTTATGATTCCAGCTATTAGACAGTCTGTTGTTGTGAAAGACGGCAAAAAAATCCCAATTGGAACCAGAGACGCCAACTACGACAAAGGTTATCTCCCTGCACCGCCATTGTCCACTATGCTCCAATTAACCTGCCCACATTGTACCATGTGGCATAAAACCCAGGCGGAAATAGATGCTTGTAGTTCTGTCCGTAACAGTTTCATAGCTGGTTTTGAGAGAGAGGCTATGGAAGAAGTTGTAAAAGAAAAGATGGAAGAAGCCATAAAAGACGTAGGGGTGAAAGTACAGGGTGGTAATCCAGTAGATGACAGAATCGTCAGGCTGGAAAAAATGATGGAAACCATGATAATGCTGTTAGCAGAGAGGAATAAGAACAATGGGAAGTCACTTTAATAAAAACCTAAAAGAAACCAATTTGAATATGGAAAAGTTGAGAACTACTCCAAAAATAGAAAGGTGGAGAAAACACCCAAAAACCACCAAAGTTCCAAGTTTAGCAGAAGAAGTGCTGGAAAAGGTAATGACTAATGACAACCATAATAAATAAGACTGATCTAACCAGAAAAGCTTTGGTTTTGCCTTTAGCTGGTACCAGAGGGCATCCCAATGTAGTTATCCCCATATCTGACCAGGACTTGAAAGGGGCGGAGATTTTAGCTCGTGAACTCCTGTCCAAATATGGGTATAACTTAGCCCAAATAGATGCCATTCTGACCAAAGCCGAAAACGAAATGCTGGAGAGACGGAGAGTTTGGGCAGCCAGATGTGAACTTCGTAGAAAGGTAGAAGGTAATGGTCGTTGGAAAAAGGTAAATGGTCATTGGGTATTAAAAGATAGATATAGACCAGAATAGGAGGCATAATGCGGAAAAACTTTAAGATTGCTATAAATGGAACCACTTCGGAAGTGGTGAATCTGGGGGATAGTGTTGTTGTGGGTATGATATTGCCCACTCTTAATAGTGGAAACATCACTTTTACAATCTGTGATACACCCGATGGTAGTTATGTTGCCCTTAAGGATAAGAGTGGTAGTGCAATTACTGTTACCGCTGGAACAGGCGGATTTGCCGTAAGTTCCGAGGATTTGGCTCCATTAGCGGGTTACAAATACTTCAAGATCGTTTCTGCTACCACACAGACAGCGGAGAGAACAATAGTAATTATGGTAAAGAAGTAAAGAGGTAGAAATGGAAATAGGCTCTGCATTTAATTGTCCACGTTGCAACATGGCCTGGTTTTTTCTTGATTTGACCTTGGAACAAGCCAGCGCCGAGAGGCGTGATTTGTGCCCCAGATGTAAAACCAGAGGGATTGGGCATGACTATGAACCTTTTGTTGTTGCTCCAGTAGTTGCAAAGCAAAAAGGTTTGTTAAGGAGGGTGCTTAAATGGCTGGAAGCAAAAGTGACTTTCTGGAACTAGAACTTTTAGACCACGTTCTTGGAAATGCTGCCTATTCAGCACCAGCAACGGTTTATATTGCCCTTTATACAGCAGCCCCAACCGATGCCGGCGGTGGTACTGAAGTTTCTGGTGGCTCTTACGCCAGAGCAGCAGTTACCAATAACGCCACCAACTTCCCTGCCGCCTCTGGCGGTGCTAAAGCCAATGGTACAGAGATTGCTTTTGCTACGGCTACGGCAGATTGGGGTACTGTGGTTGCCTTTGGTATATTCGATGCTCTAACAGTGGGCAATCTCTTATATTGGGGTGACTTGACCGCAAGTAAGGCGGTCAGTAGTGGGGATACAGCTAAATTTGCTGTGGGTGATCTGGACATAACAGAGGACTAAATGTATGGCTTTGCTCAGAACGTTGCCTACACAGGATAAAACTCATTGGCTATTGCATCTTAATATTAACAAGGCTCAATTGGGTAATGTTAAAGAGTTGTCCGACTTCCTTTTAAGTAAAAGTGATTTGCCCAATATCCATCCATGTTATATAGGTGACTGGCTGGAGCATCCTGAGTTAAGGCCGATCTTAGAAGGTAAAAATGGCTGACATAACTATAGAGTCTGGTGCAAGTTATTATTTGCATTATGAGCAGTTGCGTGGTGGCATATTTTGGAAGTCACCCCTTATCGGATACATGGTATATCTGGACACTGCTCGTGACCTGAACTATCAGAAAACAACTGATGGTGGTGCTACATGGGGTGGGGTAGTAGAGATAAGTGGCAATGTAAATGTGGCTTGCGATGCTTTTGCCGATTGGCAGGTCTCAGGGGATGCAGGAACTAAAATCCATATTGCCTATATAGATTCCACACTTGACGATATTATGTATGTCAATTTGGAAACCTCAACCGATACACTAAGTACACCTGACAAAGTTGCGGATGCTGGTGGTGATGGGACTATTTATACTGTCGTCTCGTTATTTGGAAACAATCTTATCTCAATAACAAAAACCAGGGGTGGGAATATAGCCGTTGCTTATAGGCATAGAGATAATTCCAGTGCTTATATAACTGCTTTCTACACTTCACCAGACGGGGACACATGGACAAGCAGAACAAGCCCATTTGAAGCTGACAATTACGATATACTTCTACTGTTCCCAGGGAACGAGGCTGATAATCAAGATATTTGGGCAACATATTGGGATGCAAGTGCTAACGAAATCTCCTTAAAGACCTTTGATGATTCTGGCAACAGTTGGGGTGAGCAATCCATATCGCTGAATATGCTCGACACTGTTACGATTCTAAATATGGATGGGCGAGTTCGGCTATCGGATGGGCATCTTATCTTTGTAGCCTGGTCGCAACTGGATAATGCAGCCTCGGATTTAATGGCTTGGGACATAAATGGTTCGGGAAGCATCACGGCCAAAACGAATATCATAACCAATACGGCAGAGTATGCGGCGTGCTCAGTATTTATAAATCAGGTGAATGATGATTTATATGTTGCTTATTTGGGTGGTACGGCTTGGGGTAGCGATGTTAAATGTTATTACCGAAAATCTACTGATGGTGGCACTACCTGGAGTGCTGCTAACCAGACCATGCAGGATGACGCCGAAGATGATATGCGTTGGGTGAGTGCGGGTTGTATGAAATCTACATGGGGTGGCAAGTTCCAGCCTATCTGGTATGACGATGATGATGACGATATATTCACCAATACAGCCAACTCGGTAAGCATTGCTGCTGCTGGCGGTGAGATCGTAACACTTGCTGGATTATCTGCCGGGGTAGCAACCGTTAGTGGAAATGCTACCAGAGATAGAGGCATAAAGGGTATATCGGCAGGAATTGCCTCCAGTTCAGGAAACATTGTTAGAGACCGTATTATGGCTGGTATTTCCGCTGGAGTCTCTACTGTGTCGGCAAGTATTACTGGCGCCGCCGTTACAGTGTCGAAATGGTTCTTCAGACTAATAAGACGGAGAAGGGGTATTTAGATTTAGATGATGTGGATAGGATTAGATACAAGATGGTCTGTCCTAGATGCGGATATAAATATTATGTGGAAATATTCGTGATACACAAATGGGAATACTGCCCAATCTGCGGATTTGGGGCAGAGTTTAAGGAATTTGTGAGGGAAAGTTAGATGGCTAATCCTGTTATTTCCAAACCAGTCCGAGCATACTCATATTATGTGGCTGCCTCAGATTCCCCAGCCCATGTAAAGGCTCAGGCAGATCGAATCTATACCAGTGCAGCATCCAAGTCTATGCTCCTAGGACTACTGAATAGTGGCTATGATGTCAAACTGGCTCCTGGCACTTACCCGATGGAGACATCCGGGCTAAAACCCGAAGTGAACGACATTGTGCTTGTCGGCAGTGGCAAAAAAACGGTGCTCCAGGGAGATGGCACATTCTCCAAACTGCTCGACTTTGAAGATATATACAATGTCACTGTCCGTGACCTCATGGTGGATCAGGTTAGCGGATATGTTGATACATCAGGTGCTATCAATATTAAAGGCGTGAATGGATACCTGCTCGAAAATGTATGGACTAATAAAGGCGGTCGCTATGGTGTTCAGAATTATAGTTCCACGCATGGGCGTTTGATAAATGTTCGGACTATAGATTCTAATAATGATGGTATTTCCTTCGAGGGTCCCAATAGCGATATAGAAGTAATAGGGTGTCGCTCAACAGGAAGCGGGGAATCTGGCTTGGAAATAGATGAGTATAACGAGGATATACGTATTATTGGCGGGAATTATCATGACAATCCCTGGTATGGGATCATGATTGTTTCTCACTATGGCTCTGGTGATCCAGCCTGTAATCGTATCCTTATAAATGGGGTACTATGTAAAGACAATAGTGGGTATCAGTTATTTGTAAGAAACCAGTCTTTTGAATATGGTGCTGAGCCGTTAGCAGCCACCAATCTCAAGGTGGTCAACAGCTTCTTCTATGGTACGAAGAATGTATGGATCCGCCGTGTAACTGGATTAACATTCGACAATAACAATCTCGTTGATAGGATAGGCGGGAATGTAAGTGCTGAATTTCAGGGTTGCCAACTTGCTAAAGTCCGAGGAAATACTATAAGAAACACAGTTAGGAATAGTAAGGGAATCTATATAACTGAGGATAGTTCTCTTGGTGGAGTGGCGGTACAGAGCAAAAACTTTATTGTTTCTGACAACCAGATGGATAATGTTATTGATGGATTCGTCTGTGATACAGATCTCGATGTCCTTACCCTTATGGGCAATCAGGTGAAGGACTACACTGGAGACAAATACACGGTTGGTGCTGGTGTGACTAACGTAATTAACGAGCATAACCAATAGGGGGTTCAAATGGCCGCAAGAGTTTATATATACGCATCGCTCAATGGTAGTCCAGTTACAGGGCTAACCCTGTCCGATTTCCAAGTAGATATTGTCCGTGTTACAAAATCGGACAAGAGTGTTTCTCTAATAATAAGCAACGCCGCAATGCAATTTGAAGCTGGTAATGGTTACTATAGCTATTATTACGATAACCCAGATTTCGTAACCTATGACTATCTGGCTTCTGTTACCTACGCTGGCAGTGAATCTCTTGATGCTATATTATGGGTAGAAACTCTGGAGGATATTGTAAGTGTGGCAGAGGCAGAAGTTGGAGGTGTTGTTACACTGCCACTTTCCAGCAGATCGTTGGAACTCCTCCGCCAAGATTTAAGCGATTTTATCGGAGACCTGAATATCCAAGATACCACCGCTTCAGGTGGCGATGCTACCTCCGTAAAAAGTGCGAATTTGGATGGTAAAAAGTCCAACTGGCTTAGTGATGGTGCGGGCGGTCGCCAAGTTTCCACAGTCCTATTTAATGAAGGAACAAATATTGGCCAGGAGCGAGAGGTATCCAGTTTTTCTGTCGCTTCCTCTCCAGCGGATATAACCACCAGAGCGTTTAGTGCCACTACAGAAAACGCCAAAGAATTTGAAGTCCATAGATTAGCCACAGCACTAGAAAAAGAACGAGCCATCAGGAGAGCATGTTATGAGGTATTTCCAGATTTATACACCCACATAGACAGTCTAAATCTCCGTTTCGGTGACTGGTTTGAGAATGGTGGTATGCAGATATGGTCTCAGTCCACCTATCCTGATTTTTGGCGGGTTAGTGGTGGTGTTACCGCTACTAGAAATTCCACCGATAAATACTTGAAGTGGAATCCATACAATACCAAATTAGTCAGGGCTTCTACTAATGGAACATTCTACCAAACCGAGGAAGAAAACAAAGATTTATGGTTACTAGCCGATTGTACCATAAGTTTCTATGCTTGGGTTTGGTGTAATACTCCAAGCTGTTTAACCTTAGTGCTCTATGATGGGGTTACTACTACTTATGGCAATCATTCCTCACATGATTCTGCTAGTGCGGTTTATCATCCAGGAGATAGCACTTGGAGATTAATGTGGGTTAGGGCTACTATAGCCACTAATCCGACCGAAATAACCCCTTATGTTTCCATGGTAGCCGATGGTACCGCTTACATCGAAGATGCCAGACTTTATGGCCCCAATTCACGAATATCGTATGATATATCCAATCTTGGTTTGCGGAGTAATAATCCCAGTCAGGTACATATAGTTCCATCAATGTTAGCTGGTGATGAGAGTCCGTCAACTAGATTACATTCCCATATAATATTTGGCTGGCGTTCTCAAACTGGTAATGGTAGACTACACTTTACCGAAACCTTACGCCAAGGGGAGCAGTTGAGGATAATTGGTATGGGTGATCTAGCCCAACCTGGTGATACCAATAGAGGCGATAGTGTAACTAATAGTGTAAATGTGGGTAAACCATACTCAGACTTAATAATCGCCAAAGCCGCTTGTATCTTGGCCGAAAAGAGGATATTTGAATCACCAGACCAGGAAGTTACTCGTTGGGGACAGGTGTTGGAAATGTCCAGAAATAAATACGAAGAATTGAGATATAAATATAGTATGCCTCATATAGCTGGAACGGCATTGTACCATGTCTAAAACTACCAGTTTAATTCCCAGATGGCGTATAGAGAAATATGGGCGACCAGCCCAGGAGTCCAATGTCGTTATTAACCAGTCCAGACAGATGTCTTATAGTCTGGATGAAATCATTGAGGGGATTGAGTATGGAAGAATCCTAAAAACAGATATTAGTGCAGGGCATATTATTCTTTCCGAAACAATTGGGGACTTGGACGATATAGATAATGGAGCAACCTATAGTAAAGTATTAACGGCGGATTTTAGTGGTAGCCATATTCTCCTATCCAGCACAGTTCAGTCCGCTTCTTATAGAACCACTACTGACACAGAAAAGGGAACTTGGAATGGCAAAGTTATAACCTTCGCACAGGATAGTATTCCAACCTCTCTTGCCATTGGTGATCTCTGGATGGACACAGATGATTACAATTCAATCTATCGAGCAGCTATTGTTGGGGCTAACGAGATAATAGCTGGTGAGTGGGAACTGCAAGCCAAAGGACTCAAAGAAACTCTCGTAGAAGCTGGACATATCCGAGTTGGAACAGGTACTAAAGATGTTGACCTAGAAGGCTGGGATATAAACACGGACGAGATTGTTGGACAGGATGGGGATGGAGTTGACCAAGTGCGTATGGGTACCGACGGAGTAATAACATTCGGAGGGGGTGCCGGTAAATTAGACGTTGATGGACTTACTTTGACCCAAGCAATTAAGGGAAGTATTAGCTTTATTAAACAGGATGGATATAGTGGAAACGGTAGTGGAGCCCAGAGGCAAATAGCGGTAGGATTTACTTGCAAATTTGTTGTTGTCATGGGACCAATTAGTGGTGCTAGTGGTACATACGCTTTATTTTTTATGATGAATACCGAAAATGGTATGTACTTTGATGATGGAGTAAGTTATGGATTCCAGACTGATGTTAAATTACACTCCACAGATGGTTTCTATGTGGGTAGTGCTGGAGACGTAATGAACAGAAATGCCAGCAACTATGGGTATATAGCTTTCGGGTAAAATAATGGAGACAAAACATAGATGTATCACCAGACTGTTGGGAAGATTTACTTAAAAGGGAGGACAAAGATGCCAGAACTATTGAGAAAGTTCCAGAGTCGCAAGTTCTTATTGGCTTTAGGAGCGACAATCACCTTCATTGCCAATGACGATTATGGTGCGGCCGTCACCGTAATAATTGGTTATCTAGCCGCCGAAGGAATCATAGACATAATCAATCTAAAGAAGAAGTAAAATGTCAACTAAACCAGATATCCAATTAACCATTACAGGTCAAAACCTGAAAGATAGTGTGGCCAGTCCATTCCCACTCCGCCTAATGACCGATGAGAATGGAACCAAGCTATGGAAACAAGACGAAATCCTAAGAGAAATTGGTACCACAGGTTTTGAGCTAAAATATGGTCAAACAGATTGGCAGGGAGGTCATGGACATGGCATTGCCGATTCTCCGATCCATTATGCCTCTGGGCGGAATATAGATACCACCCAAAAAGGCAAATTTATTTTGGGTCCATTAGTTAACACCACCACAATTACTAATACCGATCCAGTTCTTGGCTTCTGTGAGTTCCTCGGCACTATTTATTGTTGGACAGCCCATGCAGTATTCTCTTTAAGTGGTAGTACCTGGACTTCCAGATTTACCGACGCCGTTAATACCATAAAACAGTTGCACATTCATGGTGCATATATGTTCGTTGCTATTAGTGGCGCCGCTTACCAATACACCGCAAATGGGACAAGTTATACTCCCAGTTCATTAGACGATACAACTGCATTGGGCTTTGTAACTGCTAAGTCGTTGTCCACCGTAGCCGATATTCTCTGGAAATTTGGGGACAACAATGAGGTTAAGTCACATACCACCGGAATAAACGGCTCAGAACAATGGTCAAGTGCAACTTATATTAGTGATTCCAGCAAGAAAATAACTGGTCTAATGTTATCTCCAGAAGGTGAACTTTTGGTGGGTAAGCATGGTAGTCTGCACAGATTGGATTCAGACGGTAGCGTTTCCATTATCCTTAAACTTCCAGCCGGTGGGGGTTTTACAACTGATAACTTCCAAGAGCATTGCGAGCACCAATCCGGTGTTTACTTTTCCGCAGGCAGCCGTTTGGGGGAAATTTATGGCTCCAACATTTATGATTTAATGGGTCCATTTGACAAATCTGTCGAACTCGAACATGCTACTGGTTATGTTAAAGCCATAGCCTCAGATGGATTTAACCTATATTGTCTCTACCAAGAAGGAACTTCCCAGATAATTTACAAGGGAATCATAGTTACTGGTGAATGGGCATGGTGCCCATGGATCCATGTAGACTCCGCAACAGCAGTTCTCAATGGTCTATTCGTAGATGATATCTCCACCACACGAAAACTTTGGTTTGGTCGTGCTACTGTCCCCTGCTACGCTATTCTAACCGATGACCCAACAGGAGATTCCACCGCAAGATTTTGCACAACTGGGTATTTAATAACTTCATGGTTTGACGCCGGAACCCGTGATTGGACTAAGCTAATCCAGTGGGTGATAGCCGAAGCCAGAGCTAGTTCTGATGACCTTAGTTCCACAATTAAAGTTACCATATCCTACGAAATAGATGAGTCTGGTTCGTGGGTAACCATAGATACTCCATACACAGACAACAGCCCATCAGGTGGAGTAGATACCAAGAAATATTTAGATTTAAGTACCGTGGACTATAAAAAGATTCGGTTTAAGATACAGTTGGATTCTGGGACTAATACCATAACTCCAGAAGTCAAATTCTTTGGGGTATATGGCCAGTTACACCCAACCGAGATAAGAACCTTTGAGTTTGTGGTAGATGCGGATGATGGTTATGGCAATCTCAGCAAAGAAATCCGAGACTTCTTGGAAGCCGGAAGACCTGGAAATGGCGGCACCGGTAGCACTTCTTTAATGGTCTTAGAGGACAGGTTTGAAACTAACCACTATGTAGTATTTGCACCTGGGTACCCAAAAGAAGTAGAAATCAAAGATGAGGCTGGTAAGCAGTCCAGACTTGGAATACAAATCTTAGCGGTTAGAGTTGCTTGGAGTTAGAATAGAAAGGACTTACATGACTAACGAAGAATTGGCTGGTAAATTGGATACCCTAAACAATTCAATAAATGAAATACAAATCTCGTTAATTCAATTGGTTGGTAATCCCAAAACCCCAGAACTTAAAGGCGTTGTGGAGCGTCTATTCGACAAATTCGAGGAACTGCCTTGCCAAGAACATGAACACAGATTGCGGAATATAGAAATCTATAAATTGGTGAGCAACGAGGTACATAAGGAAAGGAATAAGTGGATTAGTGTCCTTCTTAAACTTGTTCCATATATCATAGTGGCTGGTGGTGGTGGAAGTCTATTACTATATATTAAGGAACTGTTCTAGTGGGTACCACTTTTCCATACCCACTTATTTTTTCCATCTCACCCCAATTTTTCCCCACCTTTAACTCAAATGGTGTGGGAAACGGTGCCAAGTTTCCAAACATTTGTGGCCCAGGACAAGCTCCATCAAATAGTAACTCGTCATGGACTTGGATTCGTAAATCATAATTTTTTGTTTTTACCATAGCCTTTTTGACAATCTCCGCAGCACTCCCTTGGACTGGCATATTTATCATTTCCCTTTCCACTTTAACCGCTTGTTTACGATCCGTTAAGTCCACCCCATAAGGAACTTTTCTTATACGCCCAAACATGGTTCTTACTACACCGCTACTATGTACCAAACTTCTAGTATATTCTATCCATTCTCTAACCTTTTTCATGCGGTCAAAGTATTGTATGACAAAATTCCGTGCTTCTTGTGGAGTAATCATAATCCCCTGTTTTTTGGCGTTTTCCATAATAGTATACTCATCACCACCATACAACACTCCAAAGTTTAGAATCTTAGCCACTCTGCGATCAGTAATTCCCATCTCCTTCATAGTCCTTAAATGGACATCTTCCCCATTCATAAAAGCCGATAAAAGTACCGGGTCTTGGGCTAACCATGCCACCACTCTTAGCTCTATTTGATTGGCATCCAAACTATAGAACATATCATCCGCAATAAATACCACCCTGAAAAAGTCGGGTATGTTCTGCATATTTGGGTCACTTGAGGATAGCCTACCAGTAACCACCCTAGTATTATTCCAACTAGTATGAACTCTTGTAATGTTAAGCAAAGGCTCAATGTATGTACTCTGTAGCTTGGCCTTTTCTCTGTATATCCTGATCGACTGTGCAAACGGGTCAGTAGTTAGACTTGATAAAACAGTATCATCCACTCTGTATTGTTTCCTTGATTTAGTTAATGGTAGCCTATGTCCTCTCTGTGCTAGTATTTGTCCCACTTGTAGGTTAGATGCTGGATCACAACCTTTTGTTTGGATTATCTGTCTTAAAAAGTCCAATTCTCCACCAACAACATAGTAAAACTCAGTGAGACAATCCTCATTGACTTTTACTCCACGGGTCTCCATTCCCCGGAGAATATCAACCAAGTCCCGGTCTATTTGGTAAGATTCCGTTACTTGGTCTTTAAGCCTGTTCCAACATTTTAGTGCTAGTCGGGAATCCAAACCACATTTTCCGCATATTAGTTCCATTGGCTTATCCAACATTGTAGTTCCTTTAGGTATATCAAAGTTGAAATACTCTATTGGGATACTAAAGCCCAAAGAAGCCGCCAGGTTGTATAATTTCTGGGGCATATTTAGCGTGTAAGCCAGTATCTCTGAGTCCTCAAAATTGGTATGGTCTATGGGGAAATTATTACGCTCAAATACATCGAAGTCGAATTTGGAATTATGGAACACCTTAGTTATATTTGGATTGTGTAATAATCTTAATGCCATTTCAAAGAAGATGGAGCCATTATTCCTAAACCAAAAAGAATCATACTCATTGAAAGCTATGGCCAGACCAATCATGGTCTTATCTTCAAGACTGATGGTCTCTGTATCCACGCCTATTATTGGTGGAGTAGATACCATAACTTCAGTGAGTAAATCTTTGTCTCTTGGGGCTATACCAGTATAAGTTACATTGTCGTCCATTAAAGAATCCCAATCTGTTGGAAATACTTTTTTCAGCTTACTGAACCCGAAACATCATCGTTGATAAACTCAGGATATGGACAGTTCATCCCTCAACTCCATGTACAGGGCATGGCTTAGGCTCATGCTTAGTGCATCCTGTGATTATTACGTTAGCACCATCATCTATCCATCTAGGATCTGACTACTATTATAGGGATTTTTGCTTTTTTTGCTTTCTCCACCATGTTTTTGGTTCCTTTGCTGTTATCTATATCATTGTGAAAGGCAACTACCAAATCTGGTTGACCTTCATCTAACATCTGTTGGTTTCGTATGGGTCCAGCTGCCCTCCCATATTTTGCCCAATTTGCTGGAAATGGCAGCACTTTTATCCCAGCAAGTATCGCTTCATCCCTGGCTATACTATCTGCTCCCCTGGCCTCGCCCTCAATCAGAGTGGTATATCCCCACTCCTGCAATCCAGCAATCCAAGAACGGATTGTCCTGACATCAGTCCAATTTCTGTCCCCACAGATTAGTACTCTCATCTTTCACTCCAATTCTCTGTACAGGTAACCTGTACTTTTTGCATCCTGCTATTTCCTTAGCCGTCATTCCATCCATCCTGACTACATACGGATGGTCACAATCAGAACATTTACCATGAGATATCAATCCACCACAACGACATTGAAATTCGCTCATTTCCCCACCTTCCTTTTGATCTCGTACTTCCAGCACTCGCAGTCTACTCCATCATTCCTCTGTGGACAGATGCGACAGGCTTTGCGGTTCTTGCCCATATATCCCCCATTCCTTGAGCTGTGCTTGCCATTTAACTCTCCATCATAATCTCAACGGTGGTCATATCGGCCGTATTTACCTTGCCATCTCTATTTGCATCCGCCCCTAATGTCGGAGCCGTAAGGCCACAAATAATACGGCCAATATAAGTAACATCAAGATTATCCACCCTATCATCTCCGTTGGCGTCTCCGAGCCGAAAAAATTGGACTTCATCCCCGGTATAGGTGGAAACTATCTCATGTGCCTGATTGTCATTGATGAAACCATTGGCAACCCCAATCTCGCAAGCCCCACTCTTTAACGCCCTGAACCTTACCACAGCCAGCGTGCCTTCACCGCTGACACCTGGGATTCCCGGCACATTTACAACAACTCTCATGGAGTTTATTGAGTAGTTCGGGTTATAGACAGCTAGGGGAATAACTGTTCCACCTATTTCACCATTACCCACGCTCACCAACTCCATTAGTGTTTTGTTGTAGATTAAATCGAATTGCCCCGCATCAAAGTCAACCACTGTTGAAACTTTGATTGCCACATCAAACTCTCCACCCACAACTACATTCTCTGGTGCTATTACTGTTACCTCTGCCATTTATTCTCCCTCCTTTATAATTTGATTATGCCTTTCCTGCATACCGCATATACCAGTGCTGGTCGGTTTCTTACCCCAAATCCTTCCATTATTTGCCTAATTCCATAGTTGATTTTTGATGGCTCGCAGTTTAGTATCTTTGCTATTTCAGCAGTGCGGTATCCGGCTACCAGCAGACTCAGAATGGCTCTCTGTCTAGTGTTTAGTTCCATTTTTTCCTTCCTTATTTATTCATCCGCCTCATTGATAAACAAATATACCCATAGGAAGTAAAAAGTGCTTATAAAAAGATAACATGAATTTTCATAGGAGCTGGGTATCTCTGGTAACAAAGCCACAGCCACTATAAAACAAACCGCTGTAAGAACCAGTAATAAAAATTTCACTAATTTCATTCCTTTAACTCCTATATTTTTATGGCTTCCTCATAATTATTATTTCTTCCGTTGTTACGTGTGGTATCCCCGGATTTTGCGACCAAGCAATAATCAATTGCATACTTGGCTGTGCATATCTTTGTACCAACTCCGCCATCACAAACCCAACCTCATAGCAAATCTTAACGGTGTCTGCTGATAATGGTATTATTCCCCCATGTCCATAAGCCCCTCCTTTCTTAGAGTCCACAAAATCCTTTGTAATGGTGCACATATACCCACCACTAGGAAGCGAATTAAACAACCCACGATAAACCTCTTTCATGGCTATTAAATAATTAAAATAGCTATAATGCCCAATCTGTGCTGTATTTTTCCCATAGTCAAACTTATGCTCGATTCCAGAATCTTTCGCCCATGTGGCCAATTTTGGCCCCGGTCTGCCCAAAAGATGGGCATAGGGCGGTGAGAATACTACATGGTTAGCTTTATATGGTAGAAATCTCCTGCAATCACCATGTAATATCCCAAATGTTCCAGTAGGCTTAAAGTTTGTGCTAAGAAATTCCCAATTCTTTAGCTGTACCTGATACATTTCCTCTTCCAATTCCATATTCACCACGTTACGCCCCAATAAAGTGGCAAACATTAGTGTTCCCGCACCGGAGTTTGGGTCCAGAATAGTATCCCCAGGTTTAGTAAGCTTTTCTATTAACCATGCTATCATATATAAATTGGCTCTGGCTGGATGGCCTTTATCTTCCGGAGCAAAGTATTTAGTCCGAATCTTAGCATCTGGTGGGAAATTTAATAGATCACCTTTAAGTGGGGTATCCATATTAAGGGATTCTATATGGAGATTATTCATTTACTTTAGCCCTCCCATCCTTATATACCACTTCAATTTCAAACCCCAAATCCAATCCCTCTATATATTGCCCTATAGCCAAAGATTGACTGGGCTGTCCATGCTTGTCAGCGGTGTACCAATCCGCCAGGACTATATCATGTATTCCATTATCATATAACATATTTAGCAAATCTACTAGTAATTTACCATTGTTCTCCACTATCCCTCTGAAGGCTTCCAACTCAGCTTCCACACTCATATCTATAGTATCCCTTATTTTAGGGATAGCCAGGAAACCAATAGTCGGATACGAACATTTTGTTGGTGGTCTCCGAGTGATGGAAAACTTTAACCCAGATAATAGTATTGAATCCCTAAAACTGGTCATGGTTATCCGCATTTTTTCAGCCATCTTCTTCTATTCCTCCCGTTTATCATGTGTGATTCAAATGTACGGTAGCGTTCTCCGGTAGCTGGGTGTTTATAGGAAAAATACCCACAGTTATTCTCACCTGGATATCTATCTAATTTACAAGGTGTGGTTTTAGAACAGAAGCCAAAGTGAAAACCACATTTGGAATACCAAAATCGCTTTTTGCCCATTCCATTTTACCTCCCGTCTTTTTTCAGCAATTCTATAAGCCTGGTAGCGGTAGCCAATCCAATCCCACTACACACCGAAGCTATCTCATCCGGGTCTCTATGGATGGCTTTCCAAATACTTCCAAACCTTTTAATTATTTCCGCAGCTTTTTTCTCCCCAAGAATATGTCCCTTATCATCCTTAATTCCCATAAGAGTCTCCATTATAGGGTCAGGCTTCCAAAGAATCGGCTTAGTCTTAACATACCGTCTCATTGTGGTAAACTCTTGTTTCTGTGAGTTTTCCACAAAAGCCTTTAATGCCCACGATGTGGCCTCCATAGAGGCGGTATGATAAACCGTTATTCCCTCTTTATCCAAACGGTACAGGAAAGCTTGGAGAGCATCGTACCTCCAATCACTAATCTTTGCTCGGCGGAACCATTTCCCATCCCCACTTTTCTGAAACAGCCCAATCTCACCGCCATATAATGGATCCGCTATGCCTTCTACAATTAACCCAACTTCCTCCGCATTATTAGTAGCCATTCTTAATTGTGTTTCTATCCTGCCTTGGGAAGCAATTAAATCTGCCCAAGTTTTTCGCTCCAAAGTAATCCTGTGCCCATCCCCCGCAAACCAGAAGTAATCACTCAGACCCTTGACAACCAAATTCTCCCTATGGACTCTTAAAAACTGGGATAAAAGTTGGGCCAGATGGTCTGGTTCGAATACGTCCACCACTATATCCACAATACTGATCTCCTACCTTCTTAAAAGATTCACCACATTCATTAGCGTTTCATACGATGGATTAGGTATTCTGCACCCAACTGCGTTTAATGGTGCATATCCGGGCGTTTCTATAACCGCCATGGGGGTAAATTTATCCACATAAAGATACAAGTGCATATCGGTTAGATTCCGTATCTCCCCAAATCCAGCGTGTAATTTACGCCCGGTTTTTATAGACTCCTTTTTCATTTTCCCATCAGGCTGTTCTATCCATCTCTCATCATACTCATCTGTTTCATAATGGCTAATTACCAGAATTTTGCCCGCCATTCTAGCCGCCAATACCTTCGCTCTCATGCGGTCATTTGGCATCCGATACTCAATCTGCTGTAATTGTGTCCTCTTTGGATTAACCCTCTTTACATGGTTCTCCAAATACTCCTGCGTATCGGACTTCCACATCTGTGTCCCAGTATCAATAAATATAGTCTTAACCTGCGGGTCTTTTAGTGCTTGGTCATAACGGGAGCAAAATTCAGCCCACAATCTAGTTGCTTCTCCGGAACCAATACTCCACCCAGGAGGCTCTGGAAGTGGAATAGACGCTATCAAATTTTCCTCGCCTTTGAAGCGATGGATAGCTCTATCCCTACCCAAATCAAAGTCCAGATGTATTATCGGTTTTGGAAAAGTGAATCCAAAAGTAGTCTTACCACTCTTTTCGGGCCCATGATATGAAATTATCATTAGTTTTGCTCCAAATCTATAACTTGAATCTGTGATTGTGAGATGTTAATTAACTCTGTCATTATGGGCAATATTTGGGGGTACTTTATTATCATAGCCACAATAACAGTAGCAATCTCAAAGATGCCCAGATTAGAAGTAACTATAGCTGTTATTCCATCTCGATCTTGCTCTTTGTTTTTTGCCGTCACTCCAAGTAATATCCCATATTCTCCTTTACTTTCAAGCGAAATCATTTCCATCATCTTTTTAACTTTAATTAAGTCCATCATCTTTTTAACTCCTTAACTTTAATTTAGCACCTATTGGGATATTGGCAATATTCACATTCCCAAGCTTGATTCCATCTCTTGGGAATTGGAGCCACTTGTCTGGCATACGCCTCAATATAAGCACTCTTTCGGTACAAAATATAATCCCAAAACTCCTGCAATTCCTGTTGTTCAAAAGTAAATTTCACCGAAAGAATTTCCGGGAATGGTGGCTTATACCCACCCATTAAATGCACTACTGCCAGACCATACTCCGTCTTACCCTCACAATAACAATAGCCTTTGATTTGTTGGACCCATGTTTCCGGGAACTCTCTTGTTATGGTCTTTTTAGTAGACATTCTAGTAGTTTTCATTTCGCTTGGTATCTCTCCGAACCAGAAATCTGGGGAGTAATCTATACCATCTTTAGTCCCCACTTTTGCTCGGACTTCTGGAGCAATAAATACCCTCTCTAGTCCGATTCCAAGTGCCATGGTCAGGTCTTGCTTACCGGTATTTGGCAGTGGGTCAAGGCGTTTCCAATAAGAAGCCGTTAAACAATATATTAACTCCGTTAAATGAATCCCACCACTTCTTGGCCCAGAAAGTTCCTTCATCCGTGTCCCAAGCCATGTATAAATCTGCTCTGTTAATTCTGGATAATCAGTTATTACCATCTATCTCTCCTTCCTTACCCACACCTGGAATACCCACAACCTTGGCAAAATAAGCACCCTTCTTGGTGAAATATAGTCGCCCCACATTCAGGGCATACTCCGCCAACATATCTCTGGGCACCCAAACTGTGGAAATATTTCTGGTGCACCGTTAGTTCTCTCTCTGTTTCCAATTCTCTGTCACATATATGGCACTTCATAATTCTCCTTTTTCTCCTATGGGCTGGGGGTTTTAGCCCCCATACCCATAGGTGTCTTGGATTTCCGCCTGTTCTACTTTACCACTTTACTACTTTATATATACCCCCTTCCTCCACTACTTGACCAGACGCTTTAAGAGTTACCAGGAAGCTCTGATCAAACACGCTATTGATAAACTGTGGGTCTTTAACCACATCGTCCAATAAGGCCACTCCAAGAAACTCGTTTAGGGTTTTTCCATGTAGCAATTTCTTTGCCCTTATGGACGGGGTGTCGGTTGGACTTGGGTTAGTGTCAAACTCAGCAGTAGTCTGTACCACTGGTCTTGGAGCCGGTGCTGGTGCTGGTGCGTATTGTGGTGTTGGGGGTGCATACTGTTGCATTACTGGAGGTTGAGCCATATATTGTGGCTGTTGCATCATTGTGGGACTTTGTTGCTGCCCCATACTCACTCCACCAACCTGTATAATCCGTACAAACCTTACAACCTCTCCTTGCATTGCTTCTCCAGCCCTATTCTCTCCATAACTCTCCATTACCTTCACTACTTCAAAGGTTTTACCAATAAGTTCATCCATCGCTTCTTTTAATGTCTTTGCCCTTAAAGTCAGTCCCAATGCTTTGATGGAAGTAATATGCCGCCCGAACCCACTATCCTCCTTTGTGGAAATCTTAATTGGCACATCACAAGTGGCATAAGGCCAAGGTGCGGTGGTCTCCAAAACCTGTACCTGGACGAACTTCTCCACAACTCTTAGGTTTCCGAAGGCAGAATCAAAACCATAAGAGTCGAAGCGACCAATCCATCTAGTTAATGGTATCTTAGCCGCTGCTCCTTGTTCTAGTCCACTCCATATAACCTGTTCCGGAGATGGCATGGCCTGTGGCGGTGCATAGCCATGTTGCTGGTATGGTGGCTGTTGCCCCTGCATGGGCTGTGGTGGCTGTGGTGCTCCATAATACTGCTGTTGCTGTGGGGGATTGTACCCAGGTGGGTAAGCTCCGGTGGCTGTTGCCCCATAACTAGGCGGGTAATTGGGCTGTTGTGGCATTGTCAATTGTTTTCTCCTTTCTAATTTTAATATGTTTGGTTTTTAGAGTAACAACGTTGTCATTTACCCTAACTACGGCGGACTCGGAAGTTCCATCTCTATTCCATAGCAGAATCCTTCCCCCTTGGGATTCCAACATATCACAAACATCATGGAACAACTTTGTCTTACCACTTCTTGTTCCCCCACTGATTTCAATTTCCAAATCGTTCAAACTTCCTCCTTTTTACCTTGTAATTCCGCTTTCTGCTCCAAAATCATCTGTATTCTCAGGTCATTCTCGTCCACTCCTTTCTTCCGCAAGTACCATAACCTTGCATTGAGACGATTTATTTGAGCCCGTTTTACCTGTGAGAATGGTACTTTTTCGGGTTTATAGTTATTATTATGATACCATTCAGCTATAGCAGTATGGTACACCCTCCAAAAGCAATCCTCATGGTAACGAACCGTCTGTCTCATTAGTCTTCCACCCTCATGCCCACGCACCTTATAAAAACTCTGACCGAATATAATCCTGGAACCAGCCTCAATGGCTAATCCACAAACTTTGCATTTTCCCTTTCGGTACTGATAAGTTGGTCTGAGAACCATCCTGAATGGAAATGTTGCCATTATCTCATCCTCTCCAATTCTCTTTCCACTTCCACATTCATTACATTCATTTTACACCACCTTAAATCCCGCTTCAGCTCTAACCAACTGCAAATTTACAGGTTGTATTTCGTCCAAAGCATGGCGGCACTCAAATTCCAACCTTGCCTTTCCACTCCTTTCGGGCGGAATACTAATAAACCTAACAATTGAATCAGGCCAAGCCACGATTTCATAACTTCCACGTGATTCCTGTGTTCCATAGTCCACCGCACCCCTGGAATCCCCCTTGGATTTGCGATTGTGATGGCATATAATTACACTTATACCATAATGGTCAATTAAAAAGTCCAAAAAATCAAAAACGCAGGATATTTTTTCGTCATCATTAACCGAACCAGATATGACCTTATATAGACTATCCAGAATAACTAGTCTTGGTTCCAATTCATAAACTGCTTTTTCCAATTCCGCCTGCCCCTCTGGTCGGTCGAGCTTCTTTGGCCTAAAATCTGTTCCAACAATTAAATCCGAAGTTATTTTCACTTTTGTCATATTGGCTCTTTTAACAAGCCTACTTTGCCATTCCACCAATGGAATCTCGTAATTGGCGTACATCACCTTGGCATGGGAAGTCTTGAAATTCAGCCATGGGTTGTTGTTGGTAATATCCATAGCCAACTGTGCCAACAATAACGACTTCCCCTTCTTTGGGTCTCCAAATAATAACATCTTCGTTTTGTCGGGTAGTATCCCATCAGAAATAATATATGGTTTACTATGGAACTTTAACTTAACAAACTTGTCTGCGGGGTAGAAGTCCATCCTTATGAACCACCGATAATATTCCCCACATGGCAGGTGATAACCGCATCGGTTCCGCTTAGAACCGCCATAGTGCCAGATTTATCCAATCCAACTCTCTTTAACACATCGGTTACCAACCTCTGCTCAAAACTTTGCAATGCACCAACTCTTAGCGGGTCCGGTGGTTGCTTAACCATCCCTGAAACTTTGTTTACGCCTTGGATAAACCTTGCCATTTCTTGCTCCTCTGGGGTCAGCTTATGTCTTGTGATTATGAATTGGTATGCCATAATTTACCTCCCAAAATTAAAACCGTATCCCCAATTTTTCGACCAGTAATTCTTGCAGTGCGGATGGGAACTCCGCCAAGCCTTTGATGGATTTTATAATCATTCCATCGTAGGCATCCGGTGTAGCATTATCTCCCCATATAACATTAACCACATCTATTCCCATCTTATCAATGACGGGTCTAGTATGATATGGGCTGATCCCTTTGTTATGCTTTCCATCAGTAAGATGGATAACCAACCCGCCACGTTTTAGCTGTTTGGCAGTAGTTATCAGAGCCAAACCCGATGGGGTATTACCACCCGCAGTTTCCACCCGCACCTTATACCCCTCATCCAATCTAGTAACCATTACCTGTCTGTTCCTCTCCTGATACCCATACACCTTGGACTTAACCAAAGCTGTCATAGCACAGGATGCCATTATAACCTCTTGTCTCTGTTCTGTGGTCATACTTCCAGATAAGTCCAGCAAAATAGCCGATTCTGGGAAACTTCCAGGAAACTTAAACCTCTGTTTGAAGCATTTACCATCCATCACTGCTCTATGCAGTTTTCGGGTATCTATTTTACCATTCACTTCCCCACGCAAGTCCCGTTTTTGCAGGCGTTTTTTGATGGACAACACCACTTTTAGCTTCCCAACCAGCTCATTATTGGGGCTTAATAGTGCCCCATCCTTGTTCACTGTTTGGATAATTGTGAAATTTCCCAACTGGGTTCCAGATTCCACCAATAACTCCCCAATCTCTTCCGTCAAATCTTCGGTTTCCTTTTCCAAAGCATCCTGTATTAGCTTTTCCAACTCAGGGTCTATGGTATTGGTAACATTGGCATTTGGAGTAGGCATATAATCCGGCTCCAGTTCAGGTTCAGGCTTGGGTTCCCCCGATTCCATGTCCTTTTGTGGTTGCGGTTCAGATTCAGATTTAGAGGATGGGGGTTCGGGTTTGGAATCCTTCTTATCTGGCATATCCTTTTTCTGTTGTTTAGGATGATTCTGTTGGGCTTTTTGGTCTTTTTGGATTTCCTTATGCTGGTTTTCCACAAAGTCCGTTATTAAAACCCATGTGTTCCAGTAGTCCCCCACTCGTCCACCCCAGCCATCTAATTTGATCTTATTAGAGAGTTCCACCAAGTTTTGCAACGGTTCCAGCATTTCATCTGGAGCGTCCATTAGAGCCTGTTTATTACCATATAGCTCCAACTCACACCAGGTCTCCAGCAAATTATCCTTCCGATATGCTCTTTTCCGCTTTGCCGCCCAATCCCTAGCCTTTTGGACATACTCATTTAGATTTGGAAGGGATTGCCTTATCTCCAAATCTACATGAATATCCTCTCCAATATTGAGAAAGTACCAGAATGGGCTGCCTGGTTTAATAGACTGTACGTCTCTGAAACGCTCATAAACTTTGTCCGATTCCCGCACCAGATGCATTGCTTCATGGAGCATGAAGCCAACCATTACATCCATATCTTCCCCATCCACAGGGTAAGTATTAAATAACCCTTGGATATGGATATCCTTTTTCTCCGTATCCAAATAGCTCACTTCGGTATTGAAACTGATTGGGCGATTAACCCCAACTATGCCCCCAAATCTGCCCAACACTCTGAGCACATTCGCACCTTCTATAGCTGGTATCGTGGACTTTCGTATCCGCCAATTACCACTTCTAGCCATCTTTTTGCCTTTCTCAGATAGTCAGCAATCCAAATCCATCGTTCTCTTTGGATTTGCCATTGCTGTTATCAAACGGTTTCGGTGTCCAGTTAGCCAATTGTGGCATAACCTTGCTTGCCATAGAGTCCAACTCAATCAGCACACTTTCCAATCTTGTCTGGTCTTGGTCGGTTCCAATACAGGACTTGAAAGAGTCCACGATCCCCAACCCCTCTCCAATCATTTCGGCCATCATTATCATGCGTCTGGTGGACACATGGATTGGCTCTTTAGCATTAGTTCGGAGCTTGTTGACCAGCTCCAGAATCCCATCCACCACTTCCCCGCTAAGCCCAGTTAGCATACTTACCAGAGTACCTTCAATCTTGGAGGGAAAGTAGTCCAGGTGTATCATAAAGAATCGGTCCCGTAGAGCTTCATCCATGGGATCAATACCAGAGTATTCAAATCCTTCATTGAGAGTCCCAACAAAGACCACACCTGGAGCTACCTTAACCTCTCCAAGATGTTCATGCCAGATCGCCCGTGCATCATCAAGAATTGGGAACAATTCCCCCAACGCTTTCGGGCTTTCTGGGCGATTTAGTTCCTCAAGGTGTACGACTGTATTTGGAGCCTTTATTGCTTTGGTAAAGTCCGAAGGTACAAACCTGGTTTCACCATTTACCAGCTCCAAATGCCCCATCAGCTGTCCAACTTCCTGTAATTGGCAAATTGGGACTGGTACATAATCCAGTTTCCAATGCGCCGCAATTTGTCGGGCTAACATGGACTTACCTAGCCCATGTTTCCCAGTTATGAGGATATTTATCGGCTGCCTAGTCCTGATCCTCATAAGTGCTTTCAATTTGGCGTTGTTCTCATCCGAGATAAAATATGGTTTCTTCTCTGGAATCATTTCGGTTCCATACCCCTCTGGACTTCCAGAATCCCATCCACTATCATTCTCAGATAGCTGGAGATTTCCTCCAGCATACTCAGCCAAATATTCTTGGCTGTGGGGAGATCCAGCTCCAATTCCCCATCTTCCATCTCTTCCACAATCAATTCCGCAATAGTGTTGGTGTCAATCCATTCTGCCAGTTCCTTCACCAGCTCACCCTTTCCACCCGTTTCCTCTGTTCCATCTCTTGTCATTTTACCATCCACCTTTCTCAGCTTAATCGCTGTGGCTGTCCACTAGAACCCATCCAAATGTCCTAGTGGGCAGACCAGAGATTAAGATTAACCCATTCCAAGTCCGCTAAATCCACAAGCATCCATAAATTTATCCCGATTGAACCGTCTATTCACCAATTCCAGCTCATTGGCGAATGATGACGCTATATCCTGTAGACAGCGATGGCATTTATTACAATGCAGTTTCAAATCGGAATAGTCCATATTCGTCACCGACTCTGTATAGATACCTCTGATAACTTTGGCAATTAGCTCATAATCCTTTTTAGTCATTTTTGACCTCTTTGCTGAATGGATGGACCAGACTATTGTGGATATAGAGCGTCATTTTGGCGGTCAAGTTTAATGGGACTACAATCTTCTTATGGCAAATTGGGCATATCATTTCACCACCCCCATTCTTGCTTTGGCAATCAAAACTCTTCCGAGTCTCTTATGCCCCGCAATTAGATAATGTTTCGCCCACCATTGGGCAATTGCTTGGATAGCATTGGGATCAATACCATCCAATTCGTCCTCTGCGGCTTCGGCTTCCAGATCCGCCGTTTCCGCATCCCATTCCAATCTTGGCATCTTTTAACTCCTTTCCAACATAATAAGATCAGATTTGCACCCGTTATGTGTATCAATACATTCCATGCAATCAAGAGGACTATCGCAAATATCAATAGCCAATGTCCTTTTATTCTCAAACATGAACCGCACTTTGATACCCTTGTGCATCAAAGTTACCCCATCCAATCGGTCTAGTAAACTTTCAATCGCTATCATTTTAACCTCCTATCATTTCATTTATTAGGCTATCTATATCTATGGCCTTTTCCAACTCCTCTACCCGCCCCCGTCTAAACTCCACCTTCTCCACCCTTTCAGCTTGTGGGGATAATCGCCCATAATTCATACCCCCACGCTTTATAACCCTATCACACCATGGGCAGACAATGTAGTCCACCCGTGACAAGGACTTATGGCATAGTGGGCACTGGTATTTAGACTCCATAATTCAACTTCCGAGTGACTATGTGGAACAGCCTATGGTCATAAGGTTTCTTATTGACTTCTGCCTTAAGCCGTTCTACCATGAGCCTAGTCAACAATCTATCCTTTTCGGTTTGGCTCATGGAACCAACAATTTGGATTGCAGTTCTCTTGTCCATCTTTCACCATCCTTTCTCTTTGGAGTATATCACTCCACTACCAATAAAAAGGCGGAGCTGAATTAGCTTCCGCCTTGCTCACGGACTCTACCGTGAGACTTATTGGACTTATCTACGCCCCAGGGTGTCCATGTCCTGGGGTCTATTCAGTTGTCCCTGCCGCTACTTTGCAGCGGCCAGGGTTTGAGCCACCCTGCCCATTTCCTGGGCTCGGTGCTCTAGTTCCTCTAGTGCCACTTGTAGCACTAGAGCGACCTGTTCTAGGTCAATCCCGCCCCCGTCGGGGTAGATGGTGACGGACACTCCAATGACGTGTTCCGCCCCAGCCACCCAGAGTTTAATCCTGGGCGGACAGCAGTTCTCGTGGTAGTCCTCCTGGATAGCCACTTCCAGGGTGGGTATCCCCAACCCTGCAAGACGGTGGGCTTCCTGCACCGTCTTTTGCCAGTTTGAACGGAGCAACCTCTCCGCCCGCTTCACGGCCATATCATACCTCATCATTTCCTCCTTTCCCCACCTGCCAATCCTGGTCAGGACTTACGGGTTGCCTAGCCTTGCCACTTACAAGGGTTCAAATGGTTCTACTTCGTAGACCTTCTCGGGTTCCAGTAATCCACCCGCAAGGCCATACCCGCTTACCGCAATTAACCCTTTTATTTTCCCATTGCATTCCAGTGCGAGGGTGGCGACACTGCGGTAGTCCACCCATTCCCCTGCCGCATCTCCCACGACTATGCGGAAATCAGATTGGGCATTAAATTCTGTTCTCATCCACTTCTCCTTTCCCCACCTGTCTCATCCGAGATCAGGATTTATGGGTTACCTGGCCTTGCCATGTGGCCTTCTACTCTCCTCCTATATAAAAGTATATCATACTAGCAGTCATAGTACAAACCTGCTGGTAGTCATTGGCAACAAGTTCTTATGCCTAGTGACTCCTTAAAGCTCTCTGATCTAGCCTTACAAGGTCACTCTACCTCTCATTTTCACCTATCGCAAAGCTAGTTTTTAGCTAGAACAAAAGTGCTAAAAGTCCACGATTCCATCCATACATTCCGCCCCGATTTGCAATTATGGTTAGCCCCAGGATTGGACAAACAAAATCGCCCAAATTTAGAACCCTTGTTCTATAACTAGAACACCCGTTCTATAGAACACTTGTTCTAAATTTGGGGCTAGAACGGACGTTCTAAAAAATGTTAGCCGAACGGCTCATCGTGCCTATGAGTGAGGTAGAGTGAGGTAGAGTGAGCTGGAGTGAGCTAAATGTGAGGGTCTGTTAGCAACTAAAGTTGCTAATCAACTGCCAATGCTTCTGGATGCCCGTAAATGCCTGCCAACAGATTTGCACTATAAGGCCTAGTGCGTTATACTTAAATTATGTGGTTGCTCCAAATCTATAACGAGGAAGGGGGTGACTGGATACGTTAGGTGGCGACCATAAATTTAATTTAGGGGATGATTGAAATGGACGATACTAAAGTAGCTGAAACTCCAAAGACACTAGTCGAACAAGCCTTGGCCGAAAAGGTCAAGGCCGTGCAAGCTCTGGCCGATTCAGAGGTCAAGCTGAAGTCTCTAGTGATAGGCACGCCGGCGTATGATTCCGCCGCCGCAACATATCTAGTCGCTAGGAGACTAGTGTCTAGTATGCAGGCCAAGTTGCTCTCAGCTCTCCAAGCCGATAATCGAGTCAAGATCGGCCAGGTCGAGGACGTATTTGTCAAAACGCTAGTGGAGCTTGCGAAACGTTCAAACATCGAATCGCTACTGGGCGAGCCAGTAGCTCGTATCACCTATTTCGCTGCTTCTCCAGAAACAGCGGCAGGAGGGGATGCAAAGCCAGCGTCCTTGACCTTCAATGGAAAAGTGCAGGTGCTGAAACCTGCAATGCGAGGTTCACAGCCTATGACAGGCAGACCTGTCTACTCAAAGGGGGCTGAGAGCCATAATGCAACTAGTCTCGTGCAAAAGTATGGGACCGATGCTGAGAGGGCTGTCAAATATCCTCATAAGGCGGCCGACAAGGTGGCCGCCCGTGAAGGGTTTTCGAAGGCCGTAGCTGAGAGGGCTGGAGCCTAACCTAAAAACTGAATAGCGTTGTGAAGCGGGTCCAGAAATGGGCCCGTTTCTTTTTGCCTAAAAATCCTGAAAACGAATTGTAAAGCTGGTTGACATAATAAACCATAGACACAAAACACAATAAAATCAGACACAAGCCACATTATGTAAACCATATCAATAACGCTCTGTAATGCGATTTAAGGCATGGGGCCAAAAACTAGAGGGATCATACCCCTCCACCCTCAAACAGAGCAAGGATCGCATACGCCCACATTATGTAAA
>Ga0209322_10000105_pt1 | contig 41957 bp, 44 predicted proteins | sample Rifsed19ft1_FD_184013 | JGI IMG/M metagenome (GOLD analysis project Ga0209322, IMG submission 184013) | Soil microbial communities from Rifle, Colorado, USA - sediment 19ft 1 (version 2) | ecosystem: Environmental > Terrestrial > Deep subsurface > Rock core/Sediment | place: Rifle, Colorado... | reverse complement strand
GCGCCCCGCGCGGGCGCGTGGATTGAAATGTGTTGATGGTGAGATCTGATACATATATAATGTACTGTATACAATTGTAATAATCGAGGTGGCCGATGAAGACTTCCGTAAAGAGCGTGCGCATCAACGACGCAACGGCCCGGGATATTGAGCAACTGCGGCGCGGGCGGCGGGCGACCTTCTCTTCCCTGGCTTCGGAGCTTATCGCCGAAGCGGCGAAGATGCGGCGGTGCCCCGGGGTCGTATTCGCCGACGGCCCTTCGGGCCGCAGGGCGAGAATCGAAGGAACGGGGATCGAAGTCTGGGAGGTGATCGCCTCCTACCTCGCGCTGGGAAAGGACGAGAAGCGGCTTAAAAAGGCGTATGCCTGGCTCTCCGACAGGCAGTTGCTGGCCGCTTTGGGATACTACCGTGCCTACCCCAAGGAGATGGAAGATCTCGTCGACGCGAACAGGGACATGGACGAAAATATCGTCCGGGAAAGACTCCCCTTCGTCCGCAGGTCCCCCCGGTGAAGATTTGCCTCGACGAGGACATCGCCCCCGAAGTCGCCGTCATCCTCAGGTCCTTGGGAGTGGATGCGACCAGCGTGCACGAGTCGGGAAGGCAAGGGTTGTCCGACCGGGAGCAGTTGGAACTTGCGGCGGTAGAGGACCGTTGCCTGGTCACCCGCAACCGGAACGACTTCATCCTACTAACGCGGGAGTTCTTCGAGAAGGGCCTGCCCCACGCCGGGGTCCTGATCCTGCCTTGGACGGTCCCCCCGGATAACTTTCGGCTCGTTGCGAAGAGAATCGCTCTCTATGCGAAGCGTGCCGGCGGTTCTGCAACCGAATACCTGTTCGACTTCGCCTAACGAAAACGGCCGCCGATACGGACGCAGGCGAAGCGCCTTCCGGTCCGGTACATGCTATAGTTTTTGTTCGCAGCGGCGAACAAAGGAGGCGACATTGCTGAAGAAAGAGGAGTGCGTCCTGTACAGCGGCGGCGCGAACGGCGCGGAGCACGAGTTCGGCGTCCAGGCGGAAGCGTACGGGATCGAGGAAGTCAACTTCACGTTCGAGGGGCACGGGATCGCGCGTGTCCGGGGAGTGAGGGTGCTCTCCCGCGAGGAGCTTTCGAAGGGCGACGTGAGCCTGGCCTACGTCTCGAAGCTGATGAATCGCACGTACTCCGATGCCCTGTTCATCCGCAAGGTGCTGCAGACGTTGTGGTACATGGTCAACGCGGGGCAGGAGATCTACGTCATCGGCAAGATCCTTGAAGACGGGACCGTGCGCGGCGGCACCGGCTGGGGCGCCGAGTTCGCCAAGCTCTGCAACAAGCCGATCTTCGTCTTCGATCAGGAACGGGGCCGCTGGTTCGCGTGGAAGGAAGACGGTTGGGCGGAGATCGCGGACCCCGCCGCCCTGCGGATCGGCAATCGCCGGTTTACCGGGACCGGGACGCGGTTCCTGGAGGAAAACGGCCGCCGGGCGATCCGGGAGCTGTTCGAGCGCTCCTTCCGGTAAGACCCTCACGCGCATGCGACCCTCCGACATCCGCAACGTGGCGATCATCGCCCACGTGGACCACGGCAAGACCACGCTGGTCGACGCGATGCTCAAACAGAGCGGCGTCTTCCGCGAACATCAGGCCGTTCCCGATCGCGTGATGGACTCGACCGACCTGGAGCGGGAGAAGGGGATCACGATCCTGGCGAAGAACACCGCCGTGGTCTACCGGGGGGTGAAGATCAACATCGTGGACACCCCGGGCCACGCCGATTTCGGCGGGGAGGTGGAGCGCACCCTGAAGATGGTCGACGGGGTGCTCCTGCTGGTGGACGCTTCCGAGGGGCCGCTCCCCCAGACCCGCTTCGTCCTTTCGAAGGCGCTGGAACAGGCACTCCCGGTGATCCTGGTCGTCAACAAGATCGACCGTCCGGACGCCCGGATCGACGAGGTGATCAGCGAGGTCTACGACCTGTTCATCGACCTGGACGCGGCGGAGGAGCAGCTGGAATTCCCGATCCTCCTGACGAACGCCCGCGCGGGGACGGCACGGGAGAAAGACGGCGGGGAGGGGAGAGACCTCCGCCCTCTGTTCGACCGGATCCTCACCCACGTACCGCCTCCGTCCGGGGATCCTTCCGCCCCCCTGCAGTTCCTGGTGACGAGCCTGGACTACAGCGACTACATCGGTCGGCTGGCCGTGGGGAGGGTTTTCTCCGGGACCCTCCGCGCCGGGGAGGCCGTGTCCATTTGCGGAAAGGACGGGGCGATGGAGCGCGTCAAGGTCGCGCTCCTCTACGGCTACGAAGGGCTTTCCCGGGAGGAGATCCCGGAAGCCGGAGCGGGAGAGATCGTGGCCGTCGCAGGAGCTCCGCTGATCACCATCGGGGACACGGTTTCCGACGCGATGGCGCCGCGCCCCCTGCCGCGGATCGCGGTCGACGAGCCGACGGTGTCGATGGTCTTCTCGATCAATACCTCTCCGGTCGCCGGGAGAGAGGGGAAATACGTCACCTCACGGCAGCTTCGGGAGCGACTTGCGAAGGAACTACTCGCCAACGTGGCGCTCCGGATCGACTTCTCCGGGACCGACGCATTCACCGTGATGGGTCGCGGGGAGCTGCAGCTGGCGATCCTCATCGAGATGATGCGCCGCGAAGGATTCGAGTTGTCGGTTTCCCGCCCCGAGGTGGTCACGAAAACCGGGAACGGAGTGCTCAAGGAGCCGGTGGAGATGCTGTTCGTCGATATCCCCGAGGCCTACCTGGGAACGGTGACTCAACGCCTGGGGGCCCGCAAGGCGAAGATGACGAAGATGGTCAATCCCGGGCATGGGCGGGTGCGCCTCGAATACCGGATTCCGTCGCGGGGGCTCATCGGGTTCCGCTCGGAGTTCCTCACGGAGACGCGCGGGACGGGGCTGCTCAACCATCTTTTCGACGGGTACGAGCCGTGGCAGGGCCCGATCCCGGAGAGGATCAACGGGGCGCTGGTGGCCGACCGGTCAGGCCGGGCGACCGCCTACGCGATCTTCCATCTCCAGTCCCGCGGCGCCTTCTTCATCGGGGAAGGGACGCAGGTCTACGAAGGGATGATCGTCGGGGAGAACTCCCGTCCCGTGGACATCGACATCAATGTAACGAAGGAGAAGAAGCTCACCAACATCCGCGCGGCCGGCGCCGACGAGGCGCTTCGCCTGGTCCCGCCGAGGATCCTGTCGCTGGAGGGCGCGCTCGAGTTCATCAACGAGGACGAGCTGGCCGAGGTGACGCCGTCCTCGCTGCGTCTCCGGAAGAAGGTCCTGGAGGCCAATCGCCGTCCCAGGAAAAAAGAGCCGGCTATTTAAGGTCAAAAGGGGTTGGTAAAGTCGAGCCTAAGAAGGGCATCTTCCCGTCGCCATCGTCTCCATCCAGACCGCCGGGGAGTTCCTCGGCTGGCATCCCCACCTGCACGTCCTTGCTCCCGCGGGGGTCTTCCGGACGGACGGGAGTTTCGTCCACTCCCCCGTCTTCGATACCGTCATCCTGCGGGACCTCTTCCAGGCCAGCGTCCTGTTGATTCCCATCCCATTTGAGTATACTGACGGCGAAAGGCCGTCGGAAGCAGCAGCGTTAGGTGTGGCGGGGTCGGTGATGTCGGGCAGGTCGATCCGGCCCCCGAAACACAACGGCCGGGAGGAGTGAAGGACCCTACCGACTGGGCAGCGAAAAAACAAACTTCCTTCAATGAGGGGGTAGGGATGGATGAAAGAAATGTTTACAGTGCAAGTGAGACGATGCTGTCTGCGATGAAGAAAGGACCTGCGAGGAAGGCGCTGATCATTGTAGCAATCCTGGCCTTTTTCATGTTCTTGAAGCCATGGGTTCAGATTGGGGCAGGTGAAAGAGGGGTTGTCCTTAATTTTGGTGCTGTTCAGGAGAATGTGTTTGGAGAAGGGCTGCATTTCAGGATACCTGTAATGCAGAGGGTTGCCATAATGGATGTCAAGGTTCAAAAGGCAGTAACTGATGCCACATCAGCCTCAGCTGATCTTCAGGATGTGACTTCATCGGTTGCGCTTAACTATCATGTCATACCTGATAAGGCAAATGTTGTCTATCAAACCATTGGGATACACTTCAAGGAGCGTATTATAGACCCTGCAATACAAGAGGTAATGAAAGCTGTGTCAGCCAGGTATTCAGCAGAAGAGCTTATAACAAAGAGAGCAGCAGTAAGCGAGGCAATGAGAGCAAACCTTGCTGAAAGACTTATGCCTAATAATATAGCAGTTGATGCGGTTTCTATTGTCGCTTTCAGCTTCTCTAAAATATTTACGGAGGCTATTGAGTCAAAGCAGACAGCAGAACAGCTTGCACTAAAGGCAAGGAGAGACCTGGATAGAATAAAGATAGAGGCAGAGCAGAAGATTACAGCAGCAAGGGCAGAGGCGGAATCCTTGAGGCTGCAGAGAGCGAATATTTCACCGGACCTTATAGAGCTTAGAAAGATCGAGGCCAATCTCAAGGCCATAGATAAATGGAATGGGATACTCCCCCAGGTTACAGGGGGCGGGGCGGTACCGTTTATTGGCGTAGGTGAGCTGCAGAAGAGATAAACAAATGATCGCAAACGGGATCCGGCCCGCCCGTCGGGTCCCGACCGAAGAAAAAAGAATAGATTTTTTTTCGAGTGGAAAACGGGGACGGACCGTGGGCATAATAATCAGGACTGTTTATTGAATTCGAGGGGGGTGGAAGAGCGATGGCGAATTCCGCGTCTTCGAAATGGAAAAAGAACTCTTCCGGCGCCCTGACCCGGGCGCTCCGGTTCGAAAAACAGGGGAAACGGTTTTTCGCCGCAGCCGCCGCCAAGAGTTCGGATGCTTTCGCGAGGCAGGTGTTCGAGCTTCTCGCCGTCCTTGAGGAAAAGCACGCACAGGACATCCTTGTGATCTCCCGGAAGCTCGAGGAGGAGGGGAAGTTCCCGGCGGTCTCCACCGCCTCCAGCGAGGCGAGGATGCAGATGTTCGAGCGGGAAACGCGGCGGATCCGGAAGGAGAAAACGATTTCCGGGGACGCGGCGGCCGCCATGCGGAAAGCCCTCGGCTTCGAGGCGGAGGGGCGCGAGATGTACAAGCGGATGGCCGAGGGGGCGACGAACCCCCAGGAACGGAAGTTCTTCAAGCTCCTCTCGAGCGAGGAGTCGAAGCATTTCGATGTGATCTACGAGTATCTCGATTTCCTGGAGGCCACCGGCCTCCGGATGGGGGAGTAAGGAACTGCCGGGGGGGTTGGGGGGCCATCCCTTTTCGTCGGGTTTCCTCTTCTAGACAGTTGTCGGGGGTCCTATGAAAAATCAACGGCCGTATTATCTTTTCCTCCTGGCGGGGACGGCGGCTCTTCTCCTCTATTCCGCACAAGCCCTGGCTGTGCACCAGACGGAGGAGCGCAAGACCCGGAATGAGGAGCCGGCAGCATTGCAGTTTCCTGTTCCCCCGCCGCCGTTTACGCCGGGGATCTTCCCCTGCTCCGAGTGCCACAAGGAGATCAAGCCGAACCCGACCCGCAGGGTCCTCAAGGACGAGCACACCGGCATCGTCCTGAACCACGCCCAGGGACAGCGCTGGTGCCTGGACTGCCACGACACCGCCAACCGGGACAAGCTCCGGCTGGTCTCCGGCGAGAAGATCGACTTCTCGGAGTCGTACCGGCTGTGCGGGCAGTGCCACGGGGACAAGTTCCGCGACTGGAAGGTGGGCGTCCACGGGAAGCGGACCGGGCTGTGGAACGGGAAGAAGGAGTACCTCCTGTGCGCCCACTGCCACAATCCGCACGACCCGAGGTACAAGCCGATCCAGCCGATGCCCCCGCCGGTCCGCCCGGAAGGCATCCGCTGAGCGTGAACCTGGTTTGTCAAGGAGAGAAGGTCATGTCGGATAAGGAAACGCGCGACCGGAACGCCTTCCGGCTCTCGCGCCGCAAGGCGTTGAAGGGACTGGCCGCGGGCTTGGGCGCCCTCGCTCTTCCCGGGAAGGACGCGTCCGCCTCCGTCTGGGAGGCGTTTTTCCAGAAGAATTTCCGGGAGCTCGACAAGACGGAACTGCAGAAGGTCCTCGCCCGCCTGGAGAAAGAGTACAGCGCCCGGTTCGGAAAGGCGGTCAAGGTAAAGGCGACCCCTCCCATCGAGGGGGTCCTGTTCGGGTACGCCCTCGACCTCTCGCGCTGCATCGGGTGCCGCCGCTGCGTCTACGGCTGCGTCGGGGAGAACAACCCGTCCAGGGAGCCGCAGATCCACTGGATCCGGGTCCTCCGGATGAAAAAGGAGAAGGGGGTCTTCCTGGAGGAGGCGGAGCATTACTACAACCCCTCCAAGGTCCCCGAGCCGGGGCACTTCTATATGCCCGTGCAATGCCACCAGTGCAAGAACCCGCCGTGCACGAAGGTATGTCCGGTCCAGGCGACGTGGACGGAGAACGACGGGATCGTCGTGGTGGACTACAACTGGTGCATCGGCTGCCGCTACTGCATGGCGGCGTGCCCCTACGGCGCGCGGCACTTCAACTGGAAGAAGCCCGGGCTGCCGGCGGCCGAGCTCAACCCGGACACGCACTACCTGGGGAACCGTCCCCGCCCCGTCGGGGTGGTGGAGAAGTGCACCTTCTGCATCCAGCGCGTCCGGGAGAGCGCGGGGCGATACCCGGCGTGCGTCGAAGTGTGCCCGGTGGGGGCCCGCAAGTTCGGGAACCTGCTCGACCCGGAGAGCGAGGTTCGCTACATCATCGAAAACAAGCGGGTGTTCATCCTCAAGGAGGACCTGAACACCCAGCCGAAGTTCTACTACTTCTACGCGACGTAAAACCTGCGGGGGCGGACGATGAAAAAGATCTGGGAATTCTTCAAGGGAACGCTCGTCCTCGTGGTCAAGGGGAGCGTGGCGTATTACGCCTGGGTCTTTTCCCTGCTGGCGATGATGGCGATCGGCACGGTCGCCTACGCGTACCAGCTCCAGAACGGGCTGATCGTCACCGCGATGCGGGACCAGGTGTCCTGGGGATTCTACATTTCCAACTTCACCTTCCTGGTCGGCGTGGCGGCCGCCGCCGTCCTGCTCGTCATCCCCGCCTACGTCTACCACTGGAAGCCGATCAAGGAAATCGCGGTCCTGGGCGAGATGCTGGCGGTCTCCGCCATGGTGATGTGCCTCCTGTTCGTCACGGTCGACATCGGGCGGCCCGACCGGTTCTGGCACCTGATCCCGAAGATCGGGATCCTCAACTTCCCCCAGTCGCTCCTGGCCTGGGACGTGGTGGTGCTGAACCTCTACCTCGTCCTGAACCTCGTGATCGCCGTCTACATCCTCTACAACCTCTACCACCGGCGGGAGCCGAACCCGTCGTTTACCGTCCCGCTGATCCTGTTCTCCATCCCGGCGGCCGTCTCCATCCACACGGTGACGGCGTTCCTTTACAACGGGCTGGGCGCCCGTCCCTTCTGGAACGCCTCGATCCTCGCGCCCCGCTTCCTGGCGTCGGCGTTCTGCTCCGGGCCGGCCTTCATGATCATGCTCTTCCAGGTGATCCGGAAATACACCAAGACCGAAATCAAGGACGAGGCGATCTTCAAGGTCGCCGAGCTGATCGCCTACTCGATGTTCCTCAACCTGTTCCTGCTGGGCGCGGAAGTGTTCAAGGAATACTATTCGGACACGATCCATCTGGCCCCGATGCAGTACCTCTTCCAGGGGCTCCACGGGCACACCACCCTGGTCCCGTACATCTGGACGGCGATGTTCTTCAACGTCACCGCGTTCCTGCTCTTCCTCATCCCGCAGACCCGGGAAAACTACGTGACGCTGAACATCGGGTGCGTCCTTATCTTCATCGGGGTCTACATCGAAAAGGGGATGGGGCTCGTGATCCCGGGGCTGGCGCCCGACGTGCTGGGGGAAATCTACGACTATGCCCCCACCGGGATCGAGTTCCTGTTGACGATGGGGATCTGGGCGACCGGGCTCTTCGTCTACACCATGCTCCTGCGGGTGGCGATTCCGATCCTGAACGGCGACTTCCACGTCGGGGAGGACGGCGTGACGCCGGTCATCGCGGACCAGAGGTTCATCGTCCAACGGCATGGACGGGTTTCCGGCGGGCCGGGGGTCGAGGCGGAGGCTTAGGCCGGCTTCACGCTCCGGCTGCCGGCTCCCGGCAGGATCCATTCTCGTTGACAGACCCCGGGCTACCGGGTAAGATTCGATGCATTTTCGGCCAGCGCCGGCCCATGCCGGCCGCTGGCCAGGCCCACGAAAACCGCGGGGGGGCGGCTGGGCAAATCCCGTCACGTCCGCCTTTTTCTTTCACGGTCACAAGGAGGAAGAACGCGCAATGAAAAAATTCCTTTCGAAAATGCCGGACGCCCTGGTGAGGCTGCTGGTTGTTTTCCTGGGATTGATCTTCGTGGGGGCGTTCGTCGTGATCGTGTTGATTCCCAAGCCCATGAAGGACGTGAAGATCCAGTGGGCGGACGCGGTCAAGAGGGAGCAGGCCATGCCCGTCCAGTACGCCGGCTTCCACGCCTGCGCGGAGTGCCACGACAAGATCTACGAGAAGAAGAAGACGGGATACCACAAGGATCTCTCTTGCGAAACGTGCCACGGCCCCGCCAAGGCGCACACGCAGGACCCCGACAAGTTCAAACCGGCCATCCCGAAGGAGCGGTCGTTCTGCCCGTTGTGCCACGCCTACAACCCGTCGCGTCCCAGGGGCTTCCCGCAGATCAACCCGGTGGCCCACAACCCGCTCAAGGCCTGCGCCGCCTGCCACAACCCGCACGACCCGAAGCCGCCGACCACCCCGAAGGAGTGCTCGGCGTGCCACGGGGAGATCGCCCGGACGAAGGCGGTGTCCCACCACGTCCAGCTGGAGTGCACGGTGTGCCACCAGGCGCTGCAGCAGCACAAGATTTCGCCCCGGAGCGTCAAGCCCACGAAGCCGCAGAACCGGGAGTTCTGCGGGAAGTGCCATGCCAAGGACGCGAAGGACAAGTTGGCCAGGAACGCGCCGAAGGTCGACCTGTCCACACACGGGGAGAAGTACGTGTGCTGGCAATGTCATTATCCGCATTCGCCGGAGGTGGAAGAGTGAACAGCAGACGAAAGTTCCTGAGGGATGTCCTCGCATTCCTCGTTTCCGGGAGTGCGATCGGGGGAGTCTTCCAGATCCTGCCCGCGAAGGTGCTCGCGAAGGAGGCCCCGCGGAAAGGGAAGTGGTACGGCTTCGGCGTCTCCGTGGACAAGTGCATCGGCTGCACCCGGTGCGTCGAGGCCTGCAAGACGGAAACCGACGTCCCCAGGGAACCCTTCTTCACCCGGACCTGGGTGGAGCGATACATCATCAAGCGAAACGGCGATGCGATCGTGAATACGGTCGAGACGAAACCGGAAGGAGTGCCCGATTCCGCGGCGGACCGGTCGATCCTGCGAAGCTTCTTCGTCCCGAAGCTGTGCAACCAGTGCGCGGATCCGCCCTGCGTCCAGGTCTGCCCGGTCGGGGCGACGTTCCAGACCGATGACGGGGTCGTCCTCGTCAACAGCAAGACGTGCATCGGGTGCCGGTACTGCATCCAGGCATGCCCCTACGGGGCCCGGTACCTCCATCCCCGGACCCGCACCGCGGACAAGTGCACCTTCTGCTACCACCGGGTCTCGCAGAACCTGCTCCCGGCGTGCGTCGAGGTGTGCCCCACCCAGGCCCGCATCTTCGGGGATCTGAACAGCGTGGCGAGCCCCCTGGCGCGGTTCCGGCGGATGAACAAGATCCACGTGCTCAAGCCGGGGCTCAACACGGAGCCGAAAGTCTACTACGCGAGCCTGGACGGAGAGGTGCGATGACCAACGAACTGTATAAGTCCCTGTACGAGCTCCTGCCCCAGATCACGGGGTTCATCTACCCGAACGAGATCGAAATCCACTGGGGCATTCTGGTCGTGGTCTACCCCTACCTCACCGGCATCGTGGCCGGGGCGTTCATCCTGGCGTCCCTCGTGAAGGTGTTCAACGTCAAGGAGGTCCAGCCGCTCTACCGGTTGTCGCTCCTGACGGCCCTGTCGTATCTGCTCGTTGCGCCTCTGCCGCTGCTGTCGCACCTGGGCCACCCCGAGCGGAGCTTCGAGATCTTCCTGACCCCGCAGACCTCTTCCGCGATGGCGATGTTCGGGTTCGTTTACGCCTGGTACCTCATGGCGGTCCTGTTGCTCGAGATCTGGTTCGTCTACCGGACGGACCTGATCCACTGGGCGGAAGGAGAGACCGGCGCGATGAAGTGGATCCACAAGGGGCTCGCCCTCTTCTCCACGGACAAGAGCGAGGGGGCGCTGGCCTTCGACTCCAAGGCGCTCAAGACGATCACCATCGTCGGGATCCCCTCGGCGTTCCTCCTGCACGGCTACGTCGGGTTCATCTTCGGCTCCGTCAAGGCGAACCCCTGGTGGAGCAGCGTGCTGATCCCGATCGTGTTCCTGTTCTCCGCGATCGTGTCGGGGGTCGCCCTCGTCATCTTCTTCTATATGGTCATCACCCCCCTGACCGGCGGAAAGATCAACATGAAGTGCGTCGACAAGGCGGTCGACTTCCTCTTCTACGCCGTCATCGTCGACTTCTCCCTCGAGTTCGTCGACTTCATCCACCGCATCTACCAGAGCGAGGAGGAGATCAAGATCCTCTCCGAGATGGTCATGAGCAAGCTCTTCATGAGCCTGGTCGTCATCCAGGTCATGCTCGGGATGCTCCTGCCCCTGGGCATCATCAGCATCACCAAGATCTTCAAGAAGCGGTTCTCCCTGAACGAGGACCTGCGGAAGATGTTCTACTTCATCTCCGTGCTCCTGATCCAGTTCGGCATCTTCTCCACGCGGTGGAACGTGGTCATCGGCGGACAGATGTTCTCGAAGAGCTTTCGAGGCCTTACCACCTACAAGATGGAGATCGGGGGGCTCGAGGGGCTCCTCTACGCCTTCGTTCTGCTCCTGCTGCCGCTGGTCATCCTGGCCGTCCTCCTGAAAATCCTGCCGCCCTGGAAGGAAATGAGGGAGGAAGGGAAGGGGTTGAACGGAGAGACGACGGGAGGCCTGCCCGCCCCCGGGGCGTAAGGCCGGAAACAAAAGATCCGCCCGTAGACGAAGGACGCCGGAGAACGATCCGGCGCCCTTTTTTTACGCCCGGCTGCGTCCCTGGAGGGAATCGCACCCTCCTGCGGAGGTTGCCCAGGAAGACCGGGTTATTTTCCGGGTGATGAAGGAGCGGTCTTCGGTATCTGGAGGAAGGTCTCCTGGATGCCGTCGGTCTTCACATCGATCCGGTAGAAGCCGTACTTCTGGAAGGGGACGAGGGGGGCGCCGGCGCCGCCGGAGACGATCACCTTGATACCGTTCCAGTCCTCCACCATCTGCATGTGCTCGTGGCCGCAAAGGATCAGGTCCACCCCGTGACGCAGAAGGATCTTGAGGAGATTCAAGCTCTGCTCACCGTAGCCGCTTGTCGTGCGGTGGGGGAAAATGCTGTCCGTCTGCGGCGGGATGTGCATCGCCACCACGATCCGGGCGATCCCGTTTTTTCCCTTGGGGTGGGCGGCCAGTTCCCGGTTCAGCCAGTCGAGGAGGGAGTCGGGCAGGGCCCCGTCCGCGTTGTCGAGGACGAGGAACCGCACGTCCTTGTGCGTGAAACCGTAAGAAGAGGAGCGCAGTTCGAAAAAGCGCGCGAACTCCTCGCGGGTCCCCTCCCGCAGTTCGTGGTTACCGATCACGACGTACAGCGGCTTCGGGAAATCCGCCGCTTTCGCCTTGAACGCCTCCCACGACTTCGTCCCGCCCGGACGCTCGAGGTCTCCCGTGTGCAGAATGAACTCCATGTCGGAATCCCGGACCGCCGCCAGGATGCGGGGGAAGACCCCGTACCGGTCGTCCCGGCTGTCCCCGCACACCCCGAACGACCACCCGAAGGCAGCCGAAGCCCACAGCAGCCCTGCGAGCAGCAGGACGGAGCCGAATCGAAAGCGCTTCCTCATGCGATCACCTCGCGAAATAGTTACGGTAAATTATTATACCGACCGGAAGTCCCGTGCCGCGGAAAGCCGACCCCGTCGATTGCGGCTTTCTTCCAGCGGCAGGGGGGTCTCCGGCGGAGCCGCCGCAGGAGGGGGGCGCAGCCGGTACCGGGTATGCGAGCGGAGCGCTCATTCCATTTTCCGCAGCTCCGGAAATTTCGCGCAGATCGCCGCCCCCCCGGCGAGGCTCGCGACGGCCGCTGTGGCCAGCGCTGCGGTCGTAGAGGTAGAGTCCGCAAGCAGCCCCAGGAGAAGGCCTCCGATCCGCATCAGCCCCAGGAAAAGGGAGACGTAAATGGCCATCACCCTCCCGCGGAGGTGGTCCGGCACGATCGTCTGGAGCAGGGAGTTCGCCGGCGCGTTCTGCAGGACGAAGGCGAACCCGATCGCGGTGAGCAGGCCAACGGACAGAGCATAATCGCGGGAAAACGCGAAGGCAAACAGAAACAGGGGGAACGACAGGCTTCCCGCCGTCAGTGCCATGCCTTTCCGCCGCACCGCCCACCCGGATGCGGAAAACAGGGAGCCGAGCACGGCGCCCACCCCCGCCGCGGACATCAAAATCCCGTAGGTGCCAGCCCCCCCGCCCAGGATTTCCTTGGCGAATACGGGGACCAGAACGTGGTACGGCATCGCCAGCAGCGCCGAGAAGGAGACGAGGAGGACGATCGCCTTCGGCGCACGGTAATCCCGGATGTACCGGGCCCCCCCGAGCAGGTCGTCCCCGACCTTCCCGTCCGCTCGCGCGCGGCGGATGAGGGAGGCGTCCATCAGGAAGAGCCCGCCGAGGACGGCCAGGAAGCTCGCCCCGTTCAGGAAAAAAGCTCCGGAAACGCCGACGTAGGCCACGAGAATCCCCGCCACCGCCGGCCCGATCACCCGTGCTCCGTGGAAGATCCCGGAGTTGAGCGCGATCGCGTTGGACAGGTCCTCCTTCCCCACCAGCTCGACGACGAAGGCCTGCCGTGCCGGGGTGTCGAGGGCCTGCGCCGCTCCGAGCAGAAAAGCGAGCGCCATAACGTGCCACACCTGCACCACGCCTGCCCAGCACAGGGCGAAGAGGAGAAACGCCTGGACCATCATGGCGGCCTGCATGGCGAAGATGATCTTCCGCTTCGAGAACCGGTCGGCGATCGCGCCGGCGTAGAGCGTGAGGGGCACCAGGGGGATGGCGCCCACGAAGTTCACGAGTCCCAGATCCCGCGCCGAGCCGGTCAGCTGGTACACCAGCCAGTTCTGGGCGATCGTCTGCATCCAGGTGCCCACGAGCGAGGTGAGCTGGCCGAAGAACCAGAGCCGGAAGTTCCGGTGGCGCATCGCCTGGAAGGTGGCCGCCAGCGCGGATGGGGGAACGCGGGGGGGCGCAGGAGGGCGCGGGGGAGCGCCCCCCGGGGGCGCAGGAGGGAGGACCGTTCGCATCGGGGTTACTCCGAACGTCGCAGGAACAGGGCGCCCAGCGGGGGAAGGGAGAGTTTCACCGACCAGGGGCGGCCGTTCCACGAGACGTCCTCCGCCGGTGTGGCGTCGACGCCGTCCGCGTTGCTCCCCCCGTAAAATTCGGAATCGCTGTTGAACACCGCCCGGTAGAGTCCCGGAGCGGGGACACCCACCCGGTAATCCTTCCGGAGGACGGGTGTGAAGTTGAAGGCGCACACCAGAAAATCGTCCGGGGTTTTCGCCCGGCGCAGGAAGGAGACGATGCTGTGGTCGACATCACGGAAGCCGATCCACTCGAACCCCTCGGGGCGGAAATCGACTTCGTGCAGGGCGGGGGAGGCCTTGTAGATACGGTTGAGATCCCGCACCATCGTCTGGAGCCCCCGGTGGGAGTCCCACTGAAGGAGATGCCACGAAAGCGACACGTCGTGGTTCCACTCCTCCCACTGGCCGAACTCGCAGCCCATGAACAACAGCTTCTTCCCGGGGTGCGCGTACATGTAGGCGTACAGGAGCCGCAGGTTCGCGAACTTCTGCCACAGGTCGCCCGGCATTTTGTCCAGCAAGGCACGCTTCTGGTGGACGACCTCGTCGTGCGAGAAGGGGAGGACGAAATTTTCGTGGAAGGCATAGAGGAGAGAGAAGGTCAGCGTGCCGAAGTGGAACTTGCGGTAGATCGGCTCCTTCTCGATGAACCCCAGCATGTCGTGCATCCATCCCATATTCCACTTGAAGGTGAATCCGAGGCCGCCCAGGTACACCGGGCGCGACACCATCGGCCAGGCAGTGGACTCTTCCGCGAGCGTGATCGCTCCCGGGTGCTTCGCGTGGACGAGCTCGTTCATCCGCTTGAGGAATGCAATCGCCTCCAGGTTCTCCCGGCCCCCGAATTCGTTGGGGATCCAATCCCCGGGGTTCCGGGAATAGTCGAGGTAGATCATGGAGGCCACCGCGTCCACCCTCAGGCCGTCGATGTGGTACTTCTCCAGCCAGAAAAGGGCGTTGGACAGGAGAAAATTCGCCACCTCGCGCCGGCCGTAGTTGAAGACCAGGGTCCCCCAGTCGTGGTGTTCCCCTTTCCGAGGGTCGGCGTGTTCGTACAGATGGCTGCCGTCGAAGTAGTTCAGCCCGTGCCCGTCCTTCGGGAAATGGGCGGGCACCCAGTCGAGGATCACGCCGATTCCCTCCTGGTGGCAGCGGTCCACGAACGCCATGAAGTCCGCGGGGTTGCCGAACCGGGCGGTGGGAGCGAAGTATCCCAGCGTCTGGTACCCCCAGGAGCCGTCGAAAGGATGCTCCGAGACGGGAAGCAGCTCGATGTGGGTGTAGCCCATGTCGCGGACGTAGGGGACGAGCTCGTCCGCGAGCTCGAGATAGGTGAGGTAACGGTTTCCCTCCTCCGGCTTCCGCTTCCACGAGCCCAGGTGCACCTCGTAAGTGGCCATCGGAGCCTCAAGGGGATTCCGCGAGGCGCGGGCTGCCATCCAGTCCGCATCCCCCCAGGCATATCCGTCGATGCTGCAGACGATCGATCCCGTGCGGGGGGGCGGCTCAAAGCGGAAGGCGAACGGGTCGGACTTCGTGAACAGCGCTCCGGCCTCGCGGGTGCGGATCTCGAACTTGTAGATCTCGCCCTCCGTCAGGCCCGGGATGAAGATCTCCCAGATGCCGCTCTCGCCCCGGCTGCGCATCGGGTGCGTACGGCCATCCCAATGATTGAAGTTCCCGACGACGGAGACGCGCTCGGCGTTGGGCGCCCAGACGGCGAAGGTGACACCGTTCACTTCGCTCACGCGGGCCAGGTGGCTCCCGAGCCGCGCGTACTGGTCGAGGTGGGTCCCTTCGTGCAGGAGGTGGATGTCGAAATCGGTGAGGACGCAGCCGAAGGCGTAGGGGTCGTCCTGCTGCCAGCGGTGCCCCTCGTAATCGACGATCTCGATCCGGTAGGGGAAGAACTCGCGGATGCGGGGGAAGACCGCTTCGAATACGCCGTCGGGGTGGAGGCGCTCCATCTCCGTGCGCCTCTTCTTCCCCTCCTTAAAGGTCACCACGTATGCGTGGGAGGCAAGGGGGAGGACTGCCCTTATCGCCACTGCCTTCCTCTGGTTGATGTCGACCACGTGGGGGCCCAGGACGGAGAAAGGGTCCCAGTGTCTGGCGTCTGCGAGGAGTTCGATATCCTGTTTCCGGAGCGTTCCGACCATAGGCGACTATTCTATCGGAAAAGTACCGGAGGGACACTCCTTCATCGGGCGCGGGATTCTCACCGCTGTACCTTGAAATTCGTCTCCTCGACGTCCTTGCCGCCGCCGGCGCTCTCGACCGAAGCGATGACCCGGTATTTCCCCGCCGGGGCGTCGGCGGGCAGGATGATGGGGACGATGCTCTTCCACGTCCCCCCTTCGCGTTCGATCTTGATCTCCGTCTTCCCCACGGAGGTGCCGTTCACGAGGATTTCCCTCGTCTCCCTGACGAGGACCTGCTGGTCGGCCGACGGGGTGAGGACAGCGTAGGTCAGGTCGATGTTGACCGTCTCCCCTGGAACGAGGACGGCGGGACGGGAACGGACGGTTTCGATCTTGAGCCTCGTCCCCTGCGCCGGAGTATATCCATACTCCCTGCTGGTCTGCGGGAGGGTCTTTTCCTTCTGGTCCATGTAGTGGCCGATCGCGCCCCCCGTCAAGCCCCCGAGGAGGCCGCCGATGACCGCGCCTCGCTTCCCGCCGATGATCCCGCCCACGACGGCGCCGCCCACGACCCCGGTTCCCGCTCCGATCGTGGTGCTCGGGTTCTCCCGGACGGACTGGGCCGTCTGGGCGCATCCATAAAGAACCGCCGCAAGGAAAGCGACGGCGACGGCCGCACATAAGCTTTTCCGCATGGGAAACCTCCCGTGATCTTTGACGCTCGAGGTGGTGGGTACATTCATCGTTTCCCCGCCTCCATCGCGAAAAAGCGGGGAGAGGGGCGGTCCCGGCGTGCCGCGTGCACCGGGATATCCCCGAAACCGTAGCGGGAGAGGATTCCCCGGACCGTCCCGATGGCCCGCGAAGGGGTGTTGTGATCGGCGCTCAGATGGCAGAGAACCACCGCCCGCGGCAGCTTCCGGCTCTCCTGCATCACCCTCACGAGGAACTTCCCGGCCTGTTCGTTGGAGAGGTGGCCCACGTCGGAATCGACCCGCGCCCGGTCGTAATGGTTGCGGTGGCTGTTCGTGAGCATCACGGGGTCGTAGTTCGATTCGATCAGGATGAGGTCGCTGTCGACGAACCGCTCGTAGAGACCGTTTCCGCCGCTTCCCAGGTCGGTTGCCATGGAGACGCGGGCTTCGCGGTCCCCGGCGAGGGCTTCGATGCGGAATCCGCAGGTGAGGCCCTCCGCGTCGTGGGGGACGGCGAACGGCACGACCCCGATGCTCCCGACGGAGAACGGCTCCGCCCCGAACGTCCGCAGCGGCCCGGACATCGATGACCGCGAAAGAACCCGGCGCGAGAACGCCCGCAGGTTCTTCTCGTGGAGGAGGATGGGCACTTCGTGACGCGCGCAGCAGGCGACCGCGGAGGGGTGGATGTGATCCGCGTGGAGGTGGGACACCAGTACCGCGTCGATGTCGTCCCAGTGGGATCCCGCCTCGGAGAGCGCGGAAACGAGTCCCCTCTGGGAGGAGAGACCTGCGTCCACCAGGATCGTCGTGCCGGCGTGCTCCACCAGCGTGAGGTTCCCCGAACTCCCGCTGCGAAGCGGTTTCACGGAGAAGTTACTCAACGGAGAGCAGCTCCAGCCCGGAAGGCTGGTCCGGCTTTCGGGAGGCCGACACGCCGGCGATCTGGAGGATCAGGGCCTCCACGACGAGGAAAACCTCCCCTTCCTTCCGGATGCAGCCGGTCAGGACCTCCTTCCCCCTGCCGAGCGAGGCATGGAGGTGGATGGCAGGGGCGCCTTCCTTTTCCGCGACGCTTCCCATTCCGACGATTTCGTGCGGTTTCGCGAACTCCGTCCAGACGGGCTCCGGGGGCAGGCAGGCCTCCCGTGGACCGGTGACCATCCTTCCCGCAGCAATCGCCCCGAAAAGGAAGAACCACCCCGAAAGGACGTTCTCCTTCCTGCACAGATCGACGAGCCCAGGGACGACCGGCTCGCCGTGGTCGAACCGCGCCAGCAGGATCTTCCCGATCGTCCCGGCCTTGTAGTTCATCGGCCCCGGCGTCCTCTCACGGGGCGTACCGGGTAAAGACGAAGTCGTGGTCCTTCACGTTGACCAGGTGGCACGGAAAACAAGTCTTGTGCGTCGCCTCGTCCGCCGGTTTCCCGTCGATGAAGCGTCCGAACCCCCATCCGCCGGTAGAGGCGTACTTCCTGGAGTCCTTGGCCATGAACTCGATCCGCGGGGCGACTCCCGGCATCCAGGCTCCCGCGAACTCCTTCATCGGCTCGCGCTTCCACGCCAGCTTCGCGATCACCGACCCGTCGGGGAAGGGGAGCGTGTTCTCGCGGAATGCCTTCATGACGATGTTGTTGCCCAGGACGGCCCGGAGCTCGTCCTTGTTGTCGGTGCGGTGGGAGATGGCGATGAGCTGCCAGCTCCGGTATCCCTCCGGGACCGTAACACCGAAGATCGGCGACGCATGGAGGTTTGCGGGCGATGCCGCTTTCTCCTGGGCGGTTCCCGAACCGGCAACGAAGGACAGAAAGAGCACTGCGAATCCCATAAGGAGAAGAACCCGGGGGGTGGTGTGATGCACCGCGCACTCCTTTCCTCCCTGTCAGGGAAAGCGTGATGTGCGTATTATACCAGAGCCTCCCGAAACCACCTCATTGGGGTATAATCCCCCCCCATGGAACCGCGGTTTCAGGGGGATTGAGAGGATGAACCGGCGGACGCTCCTTCTCCTTTTCGCGGCCTTCTTTCTCTTCTACTTCTCGGCGCTCGGGACGATGCCCCTCCTGGAGCCCGACGAAGGCAGGTACGCAGAGATCCCCCGCGAGATGCTGGCCACGGGAGATTTCGTTACCCCGCATCTGAACGGTGTCGTCTACCTGGAAAAGCCGCCGCTCTTCTACTGGGGAAACGCGCTTTCGCTGCGTCTTCTCGGCGAGAACGAATTCGCGGCCCGCTCCTTCACGGCCCTCGTCTCCGTGATGGGAATCCTGCTGACCTACTGGATGGGGTCCGCGCTCTCCGGCCCGCGCACCGGCCTTTTCTCCTCCATCGTCCTCTCCACCTCCGTTTATTACTACGTCGTCGGGCGGCTCAACACGCCCGACATGACGCTCGCGGTGGTGCTCGTCCTCGCGATCTTCCCCGCCTATCTCTACCTTTCCGGGAAACGGGAGAGCCGGTGGTTTCTCCACCTCTCGTACGCGGCGGCGGGGCTCGCGTTTCTCGCCAAGGGACTCGTGGGATTGATGTTCCCCGCGGCGATCCTGCTCTGCTGGCTGGTCTTCTCCCTGCGGCACCGGGAGATTTTCCGCGCCGTCTCTCTTCCCGGGTTCCTCCTCTTTTTTGCCATTGCGCTGCCGTGGGTGCTCCTCGTCCAGATGCGGAATCCCGACTTCCTCCGGTTCTTCTTCGTGCAGGAGCATTTTCTCCGGTACACGACCGGGATGCATCGCCACTTCGAACCATTCTGGTTCTTCCTCCCGGTCGTCATCGGTGGGTTCGTCCCCTGGATCGCCTTCCTGCGTCGGGTGGCGCTCGCTGCGCGCGCTTCGGCGGAGAAATACCTCCCCCGCGAGGCTCTGGTCTTCCTGCTTTGCTGGGTCCTCTTCATCTTCCTTTTCTTTTCCGTTTCCCAGTCGAAGTTGCCGACCTACTTGGCGCCGATCTTCCCGCCGCTGGCCGTGCTGTTCGGGAGGGGATTGGACCTGTGGGTCGACGGGGAGGATGGCGCGATTCGCTGCCGGACCCCGCTGGCGCTGGCGGCGCTGATCGCCGCCGCGATCTTCTGGATCCCATCCCTCTCGCGGCATCCGGTCGACCCCTCCGTGTGGGCGCTCGCCACGGCCCTCCCGATTCTCCTGATCCTTGCCTGGGGGGCGGTTCCGCTCTTTCTCCGAAGGCTTGGGGCCGAGCGGGTGGTCCTTCTCTCCTTCCTCCTCCTGGCGCTCTTTTTCATCTCCCTGAACCGTCCCGCGGCCTTCTACGTGGGGGGATACAAGTCGGTGAAGGCGCTTTCGCAGGTCCTCTCCTCCTCCCTGCGGCCGGGGGACGTCGTTGCCCAGTACGGCACGTACAAACAGGGTATTCCGTTCTACACGAAGCGCCGGACGGTCCTGGTCGACGAGGTGGGAGAGCTGAAGTTCGGGGCTTCGCGGGCAAAGGACCGGGCGGACTACTTCCTGAACGGCGCCGGGTTCCAGCGGCTCTGGGCGTCCGGGTCGCGGGTCTTCTGCGTGTTCAAGCGCGACGCCCTGCCGCTCATCCGGGAGAAGTTCCCCGCTCACCGGTTGCTCTACCGGTCCGATGAAGGTATCCTCATTGTGAATCGCCCGTGACGGGACAGAAGACGCGCGAGGCCGCCCTTTTGGAGATCCGGAAAGATTTTCTTCCCCTTTCCCGTCCGGGGCTCGACGGCGAGGAGATCGAGGCGGTTGCGGCGTCCCTTCGCTCCGGGTGGATCACCAGCGGGCCGAAGGTCGCCGAGCTCGAGGAGCTGTTCCGGTCACTGACCGGGGCCCCGCACGCCGTGGCGGTTTCTTCGGCCACCGCGGGACTGCACATCGTGCTTGCCGCGCTGGGGGTGGGCGAGGGGGACGAGATCGTGACCCCCTCGATGACGTTCGCCTCCACGGTGAACCAGATCGCCCTGCGCGGAGCGCGGCCGGTCTTCGCAGAAAACGACTACGGGACCCTCCAGGTCCTGCCCGAGGGAGTGGAGCGCGCGATCACGAAGCGGACGCGGGCGATCATCCCCGTGCACTTTGCCGGGGCCCCGTGCGACATCGACCTCATCCGCGCTGCCGCCGACCGGGCGGGCGTTCCCGTGATCGAGGACGCCGCCCACGCCGTGGGCACTTCCTACCGGGGGAAGCCCGCCGGAGGACACGGCAACATCGCGATCTATTCGTTCCACCCGATCAAGAACATCACCACCGGCGAAGGCGGCATGGTGACCTGCTACGACGGGGAATTGGCGAAAAAGCTCCGCCTGCTCCGGTTCCACGGTATCGAGCGGGACGCCTGGAAACGGTATGGGAAGGGGGGCACGCCGCACTACGACATCCGCGATCCCGGCTACAAGTACAATCTCACCGACCTGCAGGCGGCCATCGGCGTCGTCCAGATGGGGAAGGTGAAGCGGATGAACGACCGGCGTGCGGTCCTCGCCGGCCGATATCGCGAAGGACTGCGCGGCGTACCGGGCATCGACCTGCCGGAGCCGCCCCCCTACCCGCACGAGCATTCCTGGCACCTGTTCGTCGTGAAGGTGACGTCGATGGACCGCGACGCCTTCATCGGGCGGCTCGCGGACCGCAATATCGGCGTCGGCCTCCACTTCCCCCCCTGTCACCTGCTCGCCTACGTGCGCCAGCGGTTCGGTACAAAGGAAGGGGATCTTCCCGCGTGCGAACGGGCGGGGGCCCGGATCCTTTCGCTCCCCCTCTTCCCCGGCATGGCCGACGACGACGTGCACTACGTCTGCGCGGCGATCCGGGAGATCCTTTCGGGGACCCGGACGTGATCTCGGTCGTCATCCCCGTCTACAACGAGGAGAAGAACCTTCCCCTCCTCATGGACCGCCTCGAGACGGTCCTTCGCCCGTTGGGGCGCCCCTACGAGGTCATCTTCATCGACGACGGGAGCCGGGATCGATCCCTGTTGATCCTGAAATCTTTCGTGGGGCGAAACGGGGTCCGGGTGCTCGAACTGACTCGGAATTACGGGCAGCACTCGGCGATCATGTCGGGGTTCTCGGTCGTCAGGGGATCGGTTGTCGTGACGCTCGATGCCGACCTGCAGAACCCCCCCGATGAGATCCCGGGGCTGGTTCGTGTGATGGAGGAAGGGAACTACGAGGTCGTGGGGACGGTCCGGGTCATGCGGCGCGACTCCCTCTTCCGGATGATCCCGTCGCGCATCGTCAATGCGATGACGCGGAAGATCACCGGCGTCCATATGACCGACTGGGGATGCATGCTGCGCGCCTATCGGCGAGAGGTGGTCGACCGGATGGTCGAGAGCCAGGAGTACTCCACCTTCATCCCCGCGTTGGCGACGCTCTACGCGAAGCGGATGACGGAGATCCCCGTCGCCCACGCGGAGCGGCACGGCGGGGTCTCCCACTACAACCTCCCGAGGCTGCTCAATCTCCAGTTCGATTTGCTCACCTCCTTCTCCGAGTTCCCCCTCAAGGTCCTGTTGTACCTGGGAAGCGTGCTTGCGTTCGGCAGCGTGACGCTCGGCCTCCTCCTCGGCGTGATGCGCCTGATCTACGGCCCGGCGTGGGCGGAGTACGGCATCTTCACCCTGTTCGCCATCCTGTTCTTCTTCGTGGGGGGGCTCTTTATTGCCCTCGGGATCATGGGGCAGTACGTGGGCCGCATCTACCACGAGGTGCGGAAACGGCCGAGGTTCACGATCCGCAGGATACACGGGGAGTGACGCGCGTGCGCGCGGTCGTTTTCGCCTACCACAACATGGGGATCGTCGGCATCCGGGCGCTGCTTGCGAACGGCTTCGAGGTCCCCGCGGTTTTTGCCCACGCGGACGATCCGAAGGAGAACCGCTGGTTCGGGTCCGTGACGGAGTTTTGCCGGGAGAAGGGGATACCGGTCCACCTCCCCGGGAAGGTGAACGATCCCCCCTGGCCGCAGAGAATCCGAGCCGCTTCGCCCGATCTCCTCTTTTCCTTTTATTATCGGTCGATGCTGGGGAAGGAGATCCTGTCCATCCCGCGGCTGTGCGCGTTGAACCTGCACGGATCGCTCCTGCCGAAGTACCGCGGGAGGGCTCCCGTCAACTGGGTGCTGGTCCACGGCGAAACCGAAACCGGCGTGACGCTCCACGTGATGGAAGAGAAGCCCGACGCCGGGGACATCGTGGCGCAGGTGGCGGTGACGATCGCGTTCGAGGACACCGCCCTGACGTTGTACGGCAAGATGGAAAAGGCGGCCGAGGGTCTACTGTCCGGAATCCTGCCGAGGATCGCCTCGGGGGAGATCCCGCGCCGCAGGAACGAGTTGGAGAAGGGGAGCTATTTCGGGGGAAGGAAGCCCGAGGACGGGCGCATCGACTGGACCCGGTCCGCAGTGGAGATCTACAACCTGATCCGGGCGGTTACCCGTCCTTACCCCGGCGCGTACTCGATGCTCGGCGGGGAGAAATGCCTCGTCTGGCGGGCCCTGCCGGTTTCCGCGGAAGGGTTCCCCGAGGTCCCTGCGCCGGGGAAGATGGTGGTCGCGGGAGGGGGGACATCCCTTCAGACGGCGGGAGGATGCCTGACGACCGTGAGGACCGAACCGCGCGTCCTGGTGGGGACCGGTTCCGGCCTTCTCCGGTTCGAAGAGGTGGAGTGGAACGGAAAAACCGTCGAGGGAGAAGCGATCGTTTCCCTCTTCAGGAAGGCGATCACGTGGGGGTTCTCATGAAAGTCCTGATCCTGGGCGTGAACGGTTTCATCGGACACCACCTGACGGCGAGGATCCTGTCGGAGACCGACTGGAAGGTATACGGAATGGACCTCTCCGCCGAGCGGCTGGGCGGGATGGTCGACCACACGAGGTTCGAGTTCGTCGAGGGGGACATCTCCATCAACAAGGAGTGGATCGAGTACCACATCAAGAAGGCCGACGTGGTGCTCCCTCTCGTCGCCATCGCGACGCCGAAGGTCTACGTGGAACGGCCCCTCTCCGTCTTCGAGCTGGACTTCGAGGAGAACCTGCGAATCGTCCGGCAGGCCCACCGCTACGGCAAGCGGGTCGTCTTCCCCTCCACTTCCGAGGTGTACGGGATGTGCACCGACGCGGAGTTCGACGAGGAGACCTCCCCGCTCGTTCTGGGGCCCATCCTGAAGGAGCGGTGGATCTACTCCTGCAGCAAGCAGCTCCTGGACCGGGTGATCTGGGCCTACGGCCGCCAGGGGCTCTCGTTCACCCTGTTCCGCCCGTTCAACTGGATCGGGCCGCGGCTCGACTCGATCGAGACGGCGAAGGAGGGGAGCTCCCGCGTGGTGACCCAGTTCATCGCGAATCTTTTCCTGGGCGAGCCGATCCAGCTCGTGGACGGGGGAAGGCAGCGCCGCTGCTTCACCTACGTCGACGACGGGATCTCCGCGCTGATGAAAATTCTCGAGGACCGCAACGGGTGCGCCGCGGGGAAGATCTTCAACGTCGGAAACCCGAAGAACGATTGTTCGATTCGCGACCTGGCCCATCTGCTGAGCGACCTCTATGCCCGCCACCCGGGCGCGAGGAAGAGGATCCCTGAGATTATCGAAGTGAATTCGAAGCAGTTCTACGGCGAAGGGTACCAGGACATCCAGACCCGCACTCCCTCGATCGAGCGGGCAAGGCAGTGCCTCGGGTGGAGCCCGAAGGTGGGGCTTCGGGAAGCGCTCGCGAAGACTCTGGATGCCTTCCTCGAGGAGAACGAGCCCCCGAAGTCCCGGCCGACCGCATCGGCCACCGCGAAACGCACAAAGAAGTGAGCGAGGAGCGCATCCTCGGGCTGAAGGTAGACGTCGACACGCGGCGGGGGATGGAGGAGGGTGTCCCTGCGCTCCTGTCCGCCCTCTCGTCGGCCGGCGTCCCGGCGACGTTCTTCCTCTCCTTCGGCCCCGACAACTCGGGGAAGGCGATCACCCAACTGGTCCGCAATCCCAGGTTCCTGTTCAAGATGATCCGGACGAACGCGCCGGGGCTCTACGGCGTGAAGACCGCCCTCTACGGAACGTTCCTCAAGGCGCCGATGATCGCGAAGGCGTTCCCCGGACTGTGCCGCGAGATCGAGGCGCGGGGCCACGAGGTCGAGCTCCACGCGTGGGATCACCGCGCCTGGCAGGATACGCTCCCGCGGAGAGGAGAGCGGTGGATCCGGGAATGGCTCGACCAGGGTCTCTCCGCATACGACGGATGCCTGGGGCATCCTCCCCGGGCGTTCGGCGCGCCGGCCTGGCTCCTCACCGAACCGGCGGTGGCGGTCCTGGCGGATTCTCCATGGGAGTACCTGAGCTGCACGCGGGCTCCCTCGCCGTTCCTTCTCAAGGGAACAGGGAAGGTGGAGCTCCCCTCCGACCTCCCCTGCCTCGAAGAGGTGGGCGGGCCCAAGGGAGCGGGAAAAATCCTTTCGGCCCTGTCGGCGGGCGGCATCCACGTTCTCCCCGTCCACGCGGAGGTGGAGGGCGGGATCTGGAGCGGCGCCTTCGCCGACATCCTTCGGGGGGCGAGGGAACTCGGATACCGGGTAGCCCCGCTGTCTGAGGTCGTGGCAATCTTTAAAAAGCGCAACCTTCCCGAGCGGGGATTCCGCGCGGCGTTGTTGCCCGGCCGGGCGTTCCACTGCGCGGTCTGATGAAAAAAGTTGAATTTTGTTCACAGGACCGAGGCCCGTGAGGTAAAATAGAAAATTCCTACGGAGGGTGGGGGTTTTGGAGCTTCCTACACTTACCATCGGCAAATTCACTGCGCGCATCCCGCTGGTGCAGGGAGGGATGTCCGTGCGGGTGTCGACCTCGTCTCTGGCAGCGGCAGTGGCCGAATGCGGCGGGATCGGGACCATCGGGGGATCCGGCGTCCCCATCGACGAGCTGAAGGAGGACATCCGCAAGGCGAAGCGGATGACCAAGGGGATCATTGCGGTCAACATCATGTTTGCGATCCGGGAGTTCATGGAGGCCGTAATGGCGTCCATCGAGGCCGGCGTGGACATGATCGTCACCGGCGCCGGTTTCTCCCGCGACGTCTTCAAGATCGGCAAGCAGCACGACGTTCCCATCGTCTCCATCGTTTCCTCCCCCGAATTCGGCAAGCTTGCGGAGAGGAGCGGCGCCGATGCGATCGTGGTGGAGGCCAAGGAAGCGGGTGGGCATTTGGGCACGGACCGCCCGTTGCGCGAACTGTTCCCCGAGATCCGGAAAGTGGTCAAGAAGGTTCCGTTGATCGCCGCGGGAGGGATCACGGACGGGTACGAATTCGGCGAGATGATGGGCAAGTACGGGGCGGACGGCGTCCAGATGGCGACCCGTTTCGTCCTGACCAAGGAATGCGACGTCTCGGACGCTTTCAAGCAGGTCTACCTGGATGCGCGGAAAGAAGACGTTCTCCTCATCGATTCCCCCGTGGGGCTCCCCGGCCGCGCGATCCGGAACCGCTTCCTCCATCGCCTCCACGGAGGGGAAAACGTTTACGACGGCGAATGCAAGCGGAACTGCCTCAAGAGATGCAGCCATCTCTTCTGCATCATCGACCGACTGGACATGTCCCGCAACGGCGACGTGGAGGAAGGGCTGGTCTTTTCCGGCGAGAACGTCTGGAAGCTTTCGGACATCCCGTCGGTGCGGGAACTGATCGACCGGATCGTCGCCGAGGCGGAAAGCGTCTACGAGCCCGTCCCCGTCTGACCGCAGACCTTCTGCCGCCCCGCGTCCAGGATCCTGCGAATCGTCCCTGCGAGCTCCTGATCCGCCCGAAGCCATTCCGTCAGGTCGACTCCGAGCACGACGACGCAGCGGACCGATCCATCCTCGTTGCGGATCGCCGTGACGTTCCAGGCCAGGTTCCGCTCCGCCCCTTCCCTGGTCACGATCGTCGTGAGGGTTCCTTCCTTTTCCTTCCCCGAGAGGACTTCCCGGAAGGTCCTGGCGGCCTGGTTCCTCTCCGGCTCGGCGATGAAATCGAGGAACTCCCTTCCCACCGCCTCGCCGGCCGGATAGCCCGTGACCCGCTCCGCCGCGCGGTTGAAGAGAAGGATCTTCCCCTCCGGGTCGATCTCGACGGCGATCATGTTCGCGTCCTCCACCAGGGCGCGGTAGCTCGCCTCCGACTCCGCCAGCGCCCGCCGGTCTTCCACCTGCCGGGTGATGTCGACGTTCACGCTGATCCCGAGTTCCACCTCGTTCCCCTTTCCGCGGAAAGGAACCGTGTTGGAAAGGACCCGGCGGAACTCTCCCGAGGGGGCGTGGTTCTCCCATTGCAGGTTGAAAAACGATTCCCCGGAGAACACCCGGTCGATGATCTCCCGGGTCCGTTTCTCGTCCTCGGGCCGGACGATCAGCCGGAAGATGGATTTGCCGACGGCCTCCTGGGGGGGCTGGCCGAAGAGCCTGCGGCAGTGCAGGTTCCAGTGATGGATGTTTCCCTCGCGGTCGTAGGTGAAGCAGGCCGCCGGGATCTGCTCGAAGAGCGTGCGGAGCCGCTCCTCGGAAAGGGATAGCTGCTGATATTCCCGGGTGCTCCGCAGGACGAGCGACGCCTGCAGGGCGAAGGCGGAGAGCTCCTCGATCGCCTCCCGGTCGAACGCGTCGTGTTTCGACGCGTACACGATCAGCGCGCCGATGACCGCTTTCTCCTCGCGGAGAGGGATGGCGGCCACGGAGAGAACCCCTCGGGCGAGTGCCTGTTCCCTCCAGGGGCCGAACCGCGCCGAGCGTGCTACGTCGCGGACGATGTCGGGTTTTCCCTTGCGGATGGCTACCCCTGCCGGTCCGTTCCCCAGGGGGGTGTCGTCCCACCGCACGGGGATCTGCTGGAGGAACCCTTTCTTGGCCCCGCAGCTCGCCACCGGCTCGACGGAGCCGTCCGGCTTCGCCATGCCGATCCAGCACATCGGGGATCCCAGGGAAACCACCCCCTCCGCGATCCGATTCAATAGGTCCGGCACGGCCGCGTGCGCGAGAAAGGATGCGGTAATGTCCCGGAACCGCGTGAGCCGTATCGCCTGGCGCCGGATGCGCGCCAACTGTCCGTGCCACTCGAGAAGGCGGTCCAGCCGCTGGTGGAGCAGTCTTCCGGCCTCGACCTTTCTCGATTTTTCCGTGGGAGGGATGAAGTAGAAATTCTCGATCAACTTTCCGTCGAAAATGACGAACGGATGCGCCCGAAGGAGGTCCAGCAGCCTGTCGGCGGGGAAATCGTCCATCCCGCAGAGACAAAGGCAAAGAAAGGCCTGCTCGGCGAGGAAGACGTGCAGCTTCCACTGATACTCCAGCAGCCGCTCCCGGGGGGCATCCTTCGCGCCCGCAAACGCCATGTCCACGCAGAGCCGGAGCCCGGTGTACTTCTCCGAGCCGGCGATGCGTGCGGAGGAGCGGAAAAATTCCATCAACGCGTCCGGATCGAACTCCCCTTTCCGGGAATGCGGCGTCGGCCCCTGCACCACCAGCGCCGCTCCGCGGGCGAGCGCGCTCCCGATGTCGACCCCCTTGCGCTTCAGGCCGTTGAGGATTTCCTCCCTTTCCGTCTCATTGCAGTACACGAGACATTTTTCCCCTCGCGAAAGTCCGATCCGGATATAGGGAACCAGGGCGGAAATCAGCTCTTCCTTACTCCTGTGGAAGATGCAGATGTGGTCGTGGAGGGCCAGCTTTTCAAGGGACTCGTGGAGGGGACCGCTCATCGCCGTAAAACCTCCCGGTGGAGATCCGAAGTTCGATGCGCGGTCTTGGTGCGGCCGTATTTCATCTACAGTATATATGAAACGTCCCGGAGGGACACGAGCGAATTACGGGCGTGAATTTCTGGCGGTTCAGAGAGGGGACGGGGAAGTCCGGCGGGGGAAAAGGAACGAGAGAACGAGCGTGGCGGCGGCGCACAGTCCCCCGGCGACGGCGAAGCCGGCGGGGAAACCGGTCCGGGAGATGACGGCCCCGAGGGTTGCCGCGGAAACGGTGAACCCACCGTAAATACACGTGTTATAGCCGCCCATGGCCAGGCCGCGGATCCTCGTGGGGACCGATTCGGAGAGCAGCGTTCCGATTGCCGTGAACGTTGCCGCCATGCTCCCCCCGACGGCGACGAAGAGGGCGTACAGCGGGATGAGCGTGTTCGCCTGGCCCACCGCCATGATGGAGAGGCCGAACAGCAGGTTCCCGGCGAGGATGAAGGGAACCCGTTTCCCTGACCGGTCGGACAGGTGCCCGAACGGGATCCGGAAGAGAGCGTTGGCGGCCGCCTGGCACGTGAAGATCAACCCCGTGTGGGCGATGGAGATCCCGGTGTCCCGGGCGTACAGAGGAAAGAAGGCGAAAAGGGATCCCCACGCGTAGGTGGAGAAGAACGTGGTCGACCAGCAGGCGAGGACAGCACGGTTCCTCGTGATCTCCCGGAAGTCCGCCAGGAGGTGCCCCGATGGAAGGCGGATAACGGGGGGAGGGGCCGGCATGCGCGGCCCCCCCAGCAGGAGCCCGGCCGCGATGACGATTGCCGACAGGAGGAACGCGGTCCCGAATCCTCCGCCCGCGAGCGCGCCGCCCAGGCCAGGTCCCGCCGCCATTCCCAGGTAGAGGGCCGACGTGTACCACCCGTACGCCCTTCCCAGGAAGGGCACGGGGGAGACGTCGCCGACGTAGGACATCATCGCGGGGGAGAAGCAGGCGAGCCCCACCCCGGAAAAGAGGTAGATGGCGCCCACATGCAAAGGGCTGCGGGCGATCAGCAGGAGAAGGGACGTGAGCCCGGAGATCGCCATCCCGGCGAGGATGAGGCGCCGGCGGCCGAGCCGGTCGGACACAAGCCCCAGCGGCACCGACAGGAGCGTGGCGGCCAGCATGAAGCCCGCATGGATCAACCCCACATGGAAGGTGGAAGCGCCAAGCTTCTGGGCGAACAGCGGCACGAGAGGCAGGCGCATGTAGGCGCCCAGGTAGAGGACGAACGTCAGCGTGCAGGCGATCAGGATCGGAACGGGAACCAGTGCCCCGTTCCTTGCGGGCGCCTCTCCGGCGGTATCGGTCTTCGGCATCGACGTGGGACGAACCCCGATTCGGGAATAGGGAGTATTTTACACCGTCCCCCGGGTTTCTTTGCGGTCGATGGGTGGTAAAATCAGCCATCATGCAATCTCACTGGAAACTTTTGCAAAGCCGGCGGATGTTCTCGGACCGGCTGATTGCCGTAGACCACGACCGCTACCTCCTCGCGGGAAACGGCCGTTCGAACGACTTCACCGTTATCCGAACCTCCGACTGGATCAACATCATTCCGATCGCATCGGACGGGCGGCTCGTGTTCATTCGACAGTTCCGGCACGGGATCCGCGGGGTGACGGTCGAGATCCCCGGCGGTGCAATCGACGCCGGCGACGCGGATCCCCGCGCGGCGGCGGAGAGGGAGCTCCTGGAGGAAACGGGATTCCTGGCGGAGAAGTGGGAGTACCTCGGGTACGTCACGCCGAACCCCGCGATCCAGGACAACCGCTGCCATACCTTCCTGGCGAAGGAGGCGTTCCGGGCGGCCGAACCGCGCTTCGACCCCTACGAGCGGATCGAGGTCACGCTGTTCTCGAGGGAAGAGGCCGGAAAGGCGCTGCGAGACGGAACCGTGACCCACGGGCTGGTCCTTGCCGCGTTCGGGCTCTTTTTCGCTGCGGGATACGATCTGCGGTGATGGACCTCTGGCTCGTCCGACACGGAGAGGCGGTGCCGAAAAGCGTGGATCCCGCACGTCCGCTGAGCACCGACGGCATCCGATCGCTCTCTGCGGCGGCGTCCGCCCTTTCGGGGAAGATCGGGCGCCTCGACCTCGTTGCCACCAGCGGGAAGCTCCGCGCGCGCCAGACAGCCGAGATCTTTTGTGCCGCCGCAGGGTACCCGGCGGGCGGGATCGAGGAGACGAAGGCGTTATCCCCCGACGCCACCCCCGAGATGTTCCTCGCCTTTATCGAGGAGCAAGGGGGAAGGGAAAACATCCTGTGCGTTGGGCATCTTCCCTCCATCGCGCTCATCGCATCCGCCCTCCTTTCCGCGGGAGATCCCTTGAGACTGGTGTTCGGCGCAGGGTCCGTCTGCGGCATCCGGCTCGACACGATCCGGCGCGGCGCAGGGAAATTGCTTTTTTTCCAGTAGAAATAGAAAGAGCAAGATGAAAAAACGAAATAGGTTCTGGTTGTCTTTAATCGTTGGATAAAATTCTTCCTGATTCTTTTGCAACAATGTATTTTTTCGGCATTGACACTCCGGAATGCTTTTGAAATGATAAAAAACATTATATAAGGGGAGGGGTATTTATGGAAAAGAAGGTCGTAATAGAATTGACGGCGGAGATAGTTTCGGCTCACGCTTCCGTAAATGAGATGAGCAGGGAAGATCTCCTCGACGAAATCCAGGCGGTATTTGCGAAGCTTTCTTCCCTTGCCGGTGTAGAGGGAGCGGAAGCGGCAGCCCCCGCCGAAGGAAAGCCTGCCGTCCCTCTGAACAAGGCGTTCGGCGCCGACAAGGTTTATTGTATGGTGTGCGGAAAGGGATTCACGACGCTGAAAAAGCACCTGGCAATCAGCCACGACTTCACACCAAAGGATTATCGGAAGAAGTTCAATATCCCCACGAAGACCCCGCTTGTGGCCAGGAATTACTCCGAGGCGAAGAAAAAGATCGCGCAGAAACTCGGACTGGCAGAAAAGCTTGCCGAAGGGCGAAAGAAGCGCGGAAAGAAGTAAGCCTCAAGCATCCAGGGAATGCCGGCCCGCGCGGGAGGTTCTTCCGCGCGGGCTTTTTTTGGTGCCAGGACCGTCCCCGTTATTTTGCTCGTCCCCCGGACGAAAAAAAATTGTTTGAAACGATCCGCCCCGGGTCTTCATTTAGTAGGCGGGGACCGGTTCCCGCAACCGACCGGTTTTTGCATATCAAAAATGTTGACCGCGACATTACGGCTTGATGCAAAATAGAGTTTCGGGACGTTTCGGGTTCCAGCCGACGGACAGCAGAAAACCACCGCACGAAAGGGGGCAATGAAATGCCTTACGCCGCGAAGGATTACGGGAAGCTCATCGGGATGGCAGGATTCAGCGAAACCCTTCTCAAGAACCACTTCACACTGTACCAGGGGTACGTCACCAACACGAACAAGCTTCTCGACATTCTCGGAGGGATGCTTTCCGAAGGGAAGACCGCCACGCCGGAATACGCGGAACTGAAGCGTCGGCTGGGGTGGGAGTTCAACGGGATGCGACTCCATGAGTACTATTTCGAGAACCTGGGGGGCAAGGGAGCGGTGGACCCGGGAAGCCGCCTCGGGAAAGCGATCGCCGCGGAGTTCGGCAGCGTGGAGAAGTGGGAGGCGGATTTTCGCGCCGCGGGGGCGATGCGCGGGATCGGCTGGGTCGTCCTGTACCAGGACACCGTGGGCGGGCGGTTCATCAACCAGTGGGTCAACGAGCATGACGTCGGGAACCCGGCCGGGGCGGCGCCGATCCTGGTGATGGACGTTTTCGAGCATGCTTTCATGATCGACTACGGTCTGAAGCGGGCGGATTACATCGCCTCCTTCTTCAAGAACATCGACTGGAAGGCGGCGGAGGGACGCCTGAAATAAGGAGAGGAATTTTTGCGGACCCCCCGGGGACGTTTCGGGCTATTCTGGGAATTCCTGGGATAGCCCGCTTTGTTTAAGGAGTTGCCGGTTCCATGGATTATTATGCGCAGGGAAGCCTCGTCGCGGCGATCGTCGCGCTGGCGATCGCGGGTTACCTTCGCGTTTGGGCGAAGAACGACAAGGAGGCGCGCGCATTCGCGGACCTGTCGTTCATCATCTTCCTCTGGTGCCTCCCCGAGTACCTCTGGAAGACGTTGGGATCGGATTTCTGGCACCGCTTATCGCTCGCCGGGGTCATCTTCATTCCGCCGTTCGCCCTCCGGTACTGCGGCGCGGCCGTCCGGACGCGCCCGAAGGGATTCCCGGCCGCCCTGATTTCGGGGATGTGGATCAGCGGCTCCTTCACCCTCTCCCTCTTGAGTGACCGTCTCCTCGCCTCCGCCTGGTGGAACATCGCGGCGCTCCTGTACGTCTACCCCTGCCTGGGGCTCTGCCTCTACATCGTCGTCGCGCACGGCTTACGGGCGAATCCCTCGTCCATCGAACGGAAGAAATACCAGTTTCTGCTCGTCGGGGGCGGGATCGCGAGCCTCGTGGCGCCGTTGAACTTTCTGACGGGGACCGGTGTTTACTTCCCCCCGCTCGCCGCCTTCGCCGTCCTGCTGTTTTTCTATTTCATGGCGACCGGGATCCTCCACCTCCACTTCTTCGAGTTCCCCGACATCGTCGGGAGAGGGATCATCCTCGTCATCCAGGTGTTCGCCTTCGCCGTCGTTTTCGGCGTTCTCGAGGTCGCCTCCGGCCGCAAGTTCTGGTTCCCCCTGGCCGGCGTGTTCCTGATCTCCTTCTTCCTGCTGACGTTTTACCCCGTCCTGATGCGGAAACTGGGCGGGATCTCCTCCGACCTCCTCGTTCGGGAGTCGCGCGCCGTCCAGGCGCGGCTGGGCAACTTCGCCAAGAGGCTCGCCGACGGCTCCTCCCTTTCCGAGATCGCGCGGACGGTGGAGGAGGGGCTGGCGCAGATCCCGTTCGTCTCGGGGGCCTCTCTCTGGATCCGGCCGGAAGGGGGGACCGACGAGGGGGTCGGGACGCTCCCCGTCCGCCAGGACGAGTATCTCCGTGCATTCAACCGGTTCGCCAGCCGGTTTCCCGCGCTTCGATTCATGGAGCATGGGGGCTCGCGGGCCGCCGACGTCGCCATCTGGGACGACACGTGGGACGCTTCCTTTCCGATTTTTCTCCGGGGCGAGATGGCCGGCGTGGCGCTGTTCCACTGGAAGGACAAGTCGCCCTCGTTCCGGGAGATGGAGCTTTTAACGCCGTTTCTCGAAGGGATCGGCCTTGCCGTGGAGAACATCCGGCAGAAGCAGCGCATCCAGCGGAGGGAGCATTTCGCCACCGTCGGCGAGATGGCCGCCGGACTTGCCCACGAGGTGCGGACCCCTGCGGGAGTGATCAAGGGGGCGGCCCAGTTCCTCTCCCGGGAGGCCCCCCCCAAGGACCGCGAGTTCCTCGACATTATCGTGGAGGAGGCGGACCGGTTGAACAGCGTGGTGACCGAATTTCTCGAGTATGCCCGGCCCGCGGACCGTACCCCGCTCCGGATCTCCCTCCGGGAGCCCGTGGAGCGGGCGATGGTGCGTCTTCGCCGGGAGAGGTCGAAGGCGATGGAGCGGATCCGCTCCCGCATGCACGTCGCCGAGCCGGCGCCGAAGGTGAATGCCGATCCTTCGGAGATCGAGCGGGTCGTCTTCAACCTGTTGACCAACGCGGTGGAGGCGATGCCCGAGGGTGGCGACCTCATCGTCCGCGTCAACGGTGCCGGCGGGGAGGCCAGGATCTCCGTGGAGGATGCGGGGACGGGGATCTCGGACGAGGATCGGCTGCAACTGTTCCGTCCGTTCTTCACCACTCGCGAGCGCGGCGTGGGGATGGGGCTGGCCATCTGCCGCAGGATCGTGGAGGAGAACGGGGGATCCATCGCCGTCGAGACCGCTCCCGGCAAGGGGAGCCGGTTCACCATCAAGATGCCGGGGGGATGACCCGTTGAGGGGGAAGATCCTGATCGCGGAGGACGATCGGAACCTGCGCAAGGTCCTGCGCGCAATGCTGATGCGGGAAGGGTACGAGGTCACGGAGGCGGTCGACGGGGCCGCGGCCGCCTCATGGCTTGCGGCAAATCCGAACCGCGCGGACGCACTCGTCTCGGACATCCGGATGCCGAAGATGGACGGACTTGCCCTTTTCCGCCACTGCAGGGAGCGGCACCCCTCGTTGCCCGTTATCCTCGTCACGGCCTACGGGACGATCGGCGACGCGGTGGAGGCGATCCGCTCCGGGGCGTTCGATTACATCACCAAGCCGTTCGACGAGGCGGAGCTCCTGCGCGTGGTGGGAAACGCCGTCCGGACGGCGGCAGGCTCCGACAGGGAAATGAGCGCGAGCCCGGACGCCGCGGAGGAGTGGTTCGGAATGGTGGGGCGCTCTCCGGCGTGGCTCGAGGTCCGCAAGGTGATCGAGAAGGCAGCGGCGTCCCCGTTCCCCGTGCTCATCACGGGAGAAACCGGGACGGGGAAGGAGCTGGTCGCACGGGCCATCCACCGGATCAGCGGGAGGCGGGAGGGCCCCTTCATCAAGGTCAACGGCGCCGCGATTCCGCAGACGCTCTGGGAGGCGGAGGTCTTCGGTTACGAGAAAGGCGCGTTCACCGGCGCGGTGACCTCCAAGCCCGGCCGGTTCGAGCTGGCCGACGGCGGGACCTTCTTTCTCGACGAGGTGGGTGAGGTGCCCTATCCCATGCAGGGGAAGCTCCTCCGGGTCCTCCAAGACCGGGAGTTCGAGCGGGTGGGCGGGGTGAAGACCCTCACGGCGGACGCGCGCCTCATCTGCGCCTCCAACCGGGACTTGAGGAAGAGGATGGAGGCGGGGAAGTTCCGGGAGGACCTCTTCTTCCGGATCAACGGAATCCCGGTCCAGCTGCCCTCCTTGAAGGCGCGGCAGGAGGACATCCTTCCCCTGGCGGAAGTTTTCCTCCTGCGGACCTGCGCGGAGATGGAGCGCGGGAGGAAGAGGCTGACGCCGGAGTCGGTGGAGATCCTCGAACGCTACCCGTGGCCGGGCAACATCCGGGAGCTTGAGAATGCCGTCGGCCGGGCCGTGGCCCTCTCGGAAGGGGAGGAGATCACGCCGCCCGATCTCTGCCTGGCCCTGGCGGACCTGGCGTCGGAGGACGCCACGCCGGAGGAAACCCGCTTCCATGAATCCGTGCGGGAGCACAAGCGCGCCATCATCCGGCGGGCCATTCGCAACGCGGGCGGCAACAAGACGAAGGCTGCGGAGATTCTCGGGCTCACCCCGACCTATCTTTACCGCCTGATCCGCGTGCTGGTGGTGGAGAACAAGGATTCCTAACGAGGCTTATGACTCCGGGGTTCTTCGGCTGCATCCTGTCCGCCGCGGGATCGGCTCCCTTCCCTCGCAGGGGGGCAGAAGCGAAGTTGCTCGGCTTGCTGGGAACCGCAAGCCTGCGCTCAACCTTCACCGAAAAGCTCCGCTCAAACCCCCCTGCGGCGTGCGCCATGTGATTTTTCGGTTGACCGATTTACCGCCGGATGCGTTACTCTAAATTAATTAACCTGTTTCGTTAATAAAATTTGGCGACAGGTGGCGATGGAAATCGTATTCCGTTCGCCGAAGCTGCAAAAGGCATGCAGTATCGAGCGTGAGTCCGTGCGTCAATGGGGCGCTCCCAAGGCGAAGAAAATACGCCAGCGCCTCGCCGACCTGCAAGCCGCCGAGACGCTTGCCGATATGAGCACGCTCCCTCCAGCGCGATGCCACCCATTACAGGGTGATCGTGCCGGGGAATTCGCCGTCGATGTTCATCAACCTTACCGCCTCATCTTTGAGCCTGCAAATGATCCGATTCCAAAGAAGGAAGATGGCAGTATCGATCTGAAGAAGATCACCAGGATCCGGATCCTGGAAGTGGAGGATTACCATGGCTGATAGAAAAGATCTCGAATACGCCCCCGACTATGCCGTACCACCGGGAGAGACTCTTTTAGAGACGATCGATGCGCTCGGAATGACACAGGCGGATCTTGCCGCGAGAACCGGGCGGACTCTGAAAACGATCAACGAGATCATCAAGGGGAAGGCCCCGATTCGACCGGAGACCGCACTGCAGTTGGAACGTGTTCTGGGGATTCCCGCCAGTTTTTGGAACAACCGGGATTGCAATTATCGGGAGGCATTGGCTCGGCTGGAGGAAAAAGATCGATTGAAAAGCCAGGTGCGATGGCTTAGGGAATTGCCTGTCCGGCCAATGGTTAAGTTGGGGTGGATACGCGGCTTCAAAGATAAAGTTCGGCAGCTTCAGGAATTACTGAATTTCTTCGGCGTCGCATCTCCCGACCAATGGCGCGAGCTCTGGGGCGGGAGAGAGGTTGCCTTCCGAAAGTCCCCCGCTTTTGAGAGCAACCCCGGCGCGGTAGCCGCATGGCTGCGCAAGGGCGAGGTGGACGCAAACCGGCTCCGGTGCGCTCCGTATGATGAAAGCAAATTCCGTGCGGCATTGCATAAGATCAGGGCGCTCACAGTTGAAACTCCAGAAATTTTTCATTCTGCGCTGGTCCGCTTATGCGCAGCGGCAGGGGTTGCCGTAATTTTCACTCCCGAGCTTCCCGGGACGCGGGTCAGCGGCGCCACTCGTTGGTTATCACCGGAAAAGGCGCTGATCCAACTGAGTCTCCGTTATAAGACCAATGACCATTTGTGGTTTACCTTCTTCCATGAAGCAGGACACATCCTTCTACATGGGAAGCGGGATGTTTTCCTGGAAACCGATACGATTGATGACGGGAAGGAAAAAGAGGCGAATCGTTTTGCTTCGAATGTTCTCATCCCGCCTGGCGAGTATCATAAATTTATCGAACGTGGTACCAAAAACGAGAGCGGAATCATCCATTTTGCCGAACGGTTGGGAATAGCGCCCGGAATCGTTGTAGGGCGCCTTCAGCATGACGGCATTCTCCCGCAAAGCTACTTTAACGATCTGAAAATCCGGCTTGTGTTGGCACCGCGAAGCGCATAACACAGGAGACAATTCGTAATCATGAATCGTCGATGGCTGCAGTATACCTGGGGGGGTATCGTGAGATAGCGGGCAATAAATATTGTTGGCGGTGCCATTCGTATTCTGGGGCTCGAGATCGAATCATCAGCGCGGGAAAGACGTCCGGAAATTTCGGGAAGGGACGTTCTGTCATGCCACGGAAGACCACGGAAGACTTCGACGGATCCATCAAACTGGATGGTGAAAGAGTGCACGTATCTGATGGCGAAAGGGTAAGCCAAGACATTCTCAAGCGCTTACCGCGAGGGAAGGATCAGTGGAATCTCCTGTGGCAACTGGCGGCGTATTGTCGGAAAGAAGGACTTCTCGATGCATGCTGCACGTACATACGAAAGATTCTCGCGGTCGTCGATGACTCGTCTGTCAGGGCGGATTGCTTCTTGGTTTTAGGCCAAGCGTATGAAGCGGGAAACGATTACCTTGGAGCCTTGCGGAGTTATGAGGAAGCTTTCACTCTTGATCCTGGCAAAAACAACACTTGGTACTTCCTCCACAACAACCGGGGATTCTGCCTGAACCAACTTGGACGGTACGACGAGGCGGAGATATTTTGCCGGAGGGCGATCGAGATGAACGAGAGCAGGTACAATGCATACAAAAATCTTGGTGTAGCCCTCCAGGGACAGGGGAAGTCCCCAGAGGCCGCATCCTGCTTCATCCGGGCCGCACTCATCTTCCCTCCCGATCCCAGGTCAATCGAACACTTAGAAGAGTTGATACGGGAGCATCGCGAGGACGTGAAGCGGGCGATTCCAGACATCGAGGAAAAGATTGCCGTGGCGACTGAGATCCGGAAGAAGATAATGCAATAAAATTACCCCCCAAATATCTTGACTGGTAGAAATAGATGTGGCTTCCCCGTCGATTGCCACAAAAGGTGACCGGGGAGTAATACGACCCCATGCCTGATAGCATTCCATAAGCCCAGGGAGCCCTATGCCGCCACCCAACGACTCCCGATTACCATCTGGCGTGCAGATTCGTCGACTGCCGGGCGGCGACCTGGACATTTCCACGGCATTGGCGGACCTTCTGGTCACTTCACGAAATAAATACGACTGGCCAGCAGGGACAGGTGCTCGCGAAAGTCAAAATGTAATCATCGAGCTGAAGCGCGAGGTGGAGAGTTTACTAAGGGGGCTTGATCCTGCAGGGAGCCATCGGATTATCAAAATGGTATCCGCATGGGGCGGAAACAACGCGAACGCGCAGCGGAGAATTGAAGGAGCTTCCCCAGAAGAACAGGTGCGCATGCGGGATGCAATCCGGCACGTTTTGAATCCCTCTACGCTCAAGCGTGGTTTGGATGATTTATCAAAAATTCCCGGTCTGCGTCTTGTAATGGCGACCAAGATTTTCAGATTTTGCTGTCCCCTTAAGGGGGCCGCTGTGGACCGGCACGCGTCTTATTTTTTCAACTCATTGGAAATCATCGGACCAAAAGGCATTCGCAATAAGTGCACGAACTTCAGGCGGGGATGGTCACGCGGCGAACATACAAGCAGCCGCTTGGCGATATATACTCCCCAAAGCCATAGATTGAATCGCGACGAATTCGTTGATGCGTATTTGCCGCTGACGGCTAAGATCGCCGAATCTCTCAATGTTCTCGGTATTGCCTATAGGTGTGCTGCGACTGGTGATCACAAGAATTGGCGGCCAGCAGATGTGGAAATGGCGGCCTATTACTGGTGGGCGTGCAATGGTTCGCGGTGATGATCGATCATGCGGTGCCACTTTGGGACACAGATCGCATTGTGCCTTTCCTGTGGCTCCCGGGTGTAGCTCTTCCCGAGGATAACGTAAGGCATCGTTGTCGAAAAAACATCGCGGCCCATAGCAATTCTCAATGGATACAGTGGAGAGAGCCTAGCAAAGCGGAGGCCGTGAGTCAGCTCTTTTCCTTGGCCAGATCCTTTTCCTGCGCGCCGGTGAGGGAGAGCAGCTCGTCGGGGGTCGTGACGAACATGTTGTTCGTCTCCCCGGCGGCGGGGTAGATCGCGTCGAAGCGCCGGAGCGACAGGTCCTGGTAGACGGGAATCCCGGCGGGAAGCGCCACGGGCGAAACCGCGCCGACCTTGAACCCGGTGCAGGCCGTCACGTCTTCCGGCCCTCCCAGCCGCACCTTTTTCCCGCCCCGAAGGGCCTTTACCTTCTTGAAATCGACGCGCTTGTCTCCGGAGATCACGACGATCACCGGGGAATCGTCGACCAGGAGGAGGATCGTCTTGGCGATCTGGCCGACCTCCACGCCCAGCGTCTGCGCGGCGAGCTCCGAGTTGTGCGTCGACTCCTCGAAGGAATGGATCTCCTTTGCAAGTCCCCGCGCCTCGAAGAACGCTTTCACATCGCCTGCTCCCCGCTCCGCCATGCGTGCCGTCCCCGCTTTCTTCCGGATTCGAAATGCCCTATGCCTGCTTCCGCTGCTGCACGACCGCGAGCGTCACCGTGGCCTTCGCCGCGAGTTTCTCATCCCCGTCGCCCCCAGTGAAGACCTCGGATTCCGCGACGATGATCGTTTTCCCGGCCCGAAGAACGGTCGCCCGGCAGCGGAGCCGGTTCCCCAGGGCGGGCCGCAGGAGGTTGATCTTGAACTCGACCGTCAGGACGGTCTGATCGTGCCGGACGAGGGCCCCCCCGGCCCCGCCGGCGGTGTGGTCGGCCAAGGTCGCCTGGACGCCGGCGTGGATATAGCCGTCCTGCTGAAGGTGCTTCGGCCCCACCGCGAGGACGGATTCGCACCAGCCGGGTCCGAGGTCCGAAAGCTTAAGGCCGAGGTTCTCCAGGAAAGGGGCGGACTCAAAAATCCTGCGGACGTTCTCCCGGAAATTCGGGTTTTGCGTTTTCATAGCATCTCCTATTCGCCGGGAACCCCTGATTTCAATCTGGAGTGGAGGCGAATTGTATTGACTACCAAGGCTGACGATGTAACCATGTGTGTGTGATAACTACTGTTTATAGCAGGAATTGTATCTATCAAACGGCATACCATGTGGTATGGTGTCCGAAGTATAGAAAGCCGATCCTCACGGGCAATCTCCCGGACGCATTGAAGTCGGAGTTGGAAAAACAATGCGCCGCTCGCGGATGGGAGATTCTCTCAATCGAGACCCAACCCGACCACGTCCATCTGTTCGTCTCGTTCCCGCCGGCGGTCGCCATCGCCGAGGTGGTAAAGATCCTCAAGGGAACCACGGCGCGCAAGCTTTTCTCCGCCTATCCTTTGCTCAGGAACTCCTTGTGGAGCGGGCATCTTTGGTCTCCTTCTTACTATGTCGGCACGGCCGGCAACGTGAGTACCGAAACCATCCGGGCTTACATCGAGCGCACCGAACACATCAAGGGAAGACGCTAACGTGAAGCGGACCGTCAGCATCAAGCTCGATGTTACCCAAGAGCAGGCCGCAATCCTTAAGATTCTCCAGAAGGAATTTGCCCGCGCCTGCAACCTGCTGGCGCCTCTTTCCGCCGGAGCCCGCTGCACCAACCGAGTCAGGCTGCACCATCTGGGATATTACCTGGTCCGCAAGGAAATCCCCGCCATCGGTTCTCAGATGGCCTGCAACGCCGTTGCCGCGGTCGCTCAGGCGTACCGCTCCCTCTTGTCGAACAACCCGGAATGCAGGAAGGGGGAAGCATTGCCGGCCATTGCATTCCGCGACACGAGCTCCGTCCACTTCGACAAGCGAACCTATACCATCAAGGGGGATGCCCTCTCCCTGTTCACAACGGCAGGCCGGGTATTCGTCCCTATGCGATTGGGCGATTTCCAACGGCGCTACCTTGTTGATGGGCTCTCGAGGGAAGCAGTACTGGTCCGCCGTCGAGGTCGGTTCTTCTTCAATCTGGTCCTCGATCTTCCGGATTCCGGCGCCAAGCCCCCAACCGGCAAGATCATGGGAGTCGACCTTGGGGAGAACACCATCGCCGCAGTCAGTACGGGAAAACTCTTCGGCGGCGGAAAACTGCGACACGACCGCGACAAACACCTTGCCCTCAGAAGAAGGCTTCAACGCAACGGCTCTCAGTCGGCACGACAACTGCTGGCGAAAGTCTCCGGCCGCGAAGCCCGACATGTCCGACAGATCAACCAGGAGGTGAGCAAGACCATCGTCACGGAAGCGGGACGAAACGGCTGCGACACGATCGCCTTGGAGAACCTGACGAACATCCGGAAACGGATCAGGACCGGAAAGCGCCTTCGCTCCCGACTGCACCGCTGGGCGTGGGCACAGCTGCAGGCCTTCGTCGCCTATAAAGCCGAGGCCGCCGGCATCCGCGTCCAGCTGGTCAATCCTGCCTACACCAGCCGGATCTGCTCGGTGTGTGGTTCTCTTGGTGTTCGCGTGAAGCATCGTTTCTCCTGTACCTGTGGAAACCTCGCGCACAGTGACTTGAATGCAAGTCGAAACCTCGCGAGGTTTGGCGTAACCGCCGTTGCGCCAACGGGCGCCGTAAACCGCCCGCATGTGGAGACGGCGTAGCCGTCTACCATAAGGCCTCTGACTTCAGTCAGGGGTTGTTTACGCTGGTAAAATACCACTTTGGACTTCAGGGGGCGAGGAGGGCAAAAAAAAGATGATCCCGTTATCGGAAGTTTCGTTTGTCGCGGGAGCCCACGGGGCGCCGGTGTGCGGGGTCGCGCCGGTCGAGGAACTGGCGGGCCGCAGGGAGGAGATCGAAAACATCCTCCCCGGCGCGAAATCGGTGGTGGTCCTCGCCGCGCCGCACTCGCGAAGCGCCATCGAGTCCCGGAACGTGCAGGTCGCCCAGTACGACACGATCCACGCTTACGACGAGGCCGCGCGGGCGTCACACGCAGTGGCGCTGTGGTTGGAGGGAAAGGGGCACA
>Ga0209322_10000101_pt1 | contig 42612 bp, 44 predicted proteins | sample Rifsed19ft1_FD_184013 | JGI IMG/M metagenome (GOLD analysis project Ga0209322, IMG submission 184013) | Soil microbial communities from Rifle, Colorado, USA - sediment 19ft 1 (version 2) | ecosystem: Environmental > Terrestrial > Deep subsurface > Rock core/Sediment | place: Rifle, Colorado... | reverse complement strand
GGAGTGAAAGCCCCCGGAACAAACAATACTTACAGATACCCCGCCCTAGGCACAATCGCCGAAGGACCACTGATCACTAACTAGCGTGTCTAACACTCAACGACATTACGTAACTCCCTAGGACTAAACAACGCTTTTAGAACCCTCATGTGTTTTAAACTCGTGGGGTGGATGTTCTTTCAAGTCCTATAGGAAAGTAAGAAAGAAGATCATCAGCGAGACCCCCAATCGAACCTAGGAGGAGTCAGTTGAGCTTGCCTCCCAAGTCGTTCGAAATCTTCCTTGATGTTATCACTAAAGCCTTCCTGGGAGCAGAAATACACTACGGGAGTAAGACACTCAAGTTGGAACCTACGATTCCTCGAGCGTATGACTTTCTAAGGAAAATCAAATCCCCACAGAATCAGTACGAGCAATTGTTGTCCAAGCTTGGATCAACATTCAAGTCGGCTGCCAAGGCTGAGATTTACAGGAAGAACACTGGTTGGCTCGCAAGAGGTGTCGATCAAGGGAAGATTCGCGTTGTCAAATCTGATGATGATTTGCACATCTTGCCTGTACTAAGGTCTAGACGGACTGTCGGCATTGATTCTAGTACCGTTGAAAATTCCATGAGTGTTCTGGTCTTCACTTTCCTTCCAGATTATGACATTGGACCGGCATATTTCGATAACCATCTTGGTTTGCAGAAAGGTGCGGAGTTCAAATGGGCCAACCTTAGGTCACACGAGAAGGAGCAAGTAGTGAAATCGTTGCCGAACCTTACGCGGTTTCTCTGCGACGGGGTGCTTGTGATCAAGACCGACGCTTTGATCCACCCGAAAGGTCACATATTGTACATTTTTCGCAATCTCGTAGAGGGATGCTTCTCAGGGTACGAGAGGATGTACGGTAAGCAAAGAGATGAACTCAGAGAGTGGTATTTTCAGCATTGCAATTTGGTGGAGATGCACTGCGACTCGGATTTTTCCCCCCTTACTCCCCTACAGATTTCTAACGTGTTTGTGAGAACTCTCTCAGCGGGAAAAGAGGCAACACCACTGTTTGCGAAATTGGAATCGCATGAGTCTAACTCAATTCAGACTGCGGACATATTGGCTGGCGCATTGGGAAGAGAGCTGGTTACTAACCGCAATCTTCCGAGTCCGTTCTCGTTCTTATACTTCGATATGCGGAAAATGAAGACTCAAAAGTCAAAGTCTGTGAAGGCCTACTATTTCAAGTCATGAGAAGAAAGTGGGCGCCGTGAGCCTTAGTTGGCTTGTGACCTTCGCGGACGTTGTCTCACAGAGACCCCGTAACCCGCTGGACCCACGGCCTTTGTACCCATCCTATGCATACTACACTGCATCTAATTAAACAGCTATCTGAGGTACTGTTACAGATACTGATTCAAGTACCGGTATCGGTCCTTCTCCTACTCCTTCTCCTACTCTTACTCCTACTCGCAGTCGCTAGTGCGTTCGTAGAGAACTAATCTGCCCGGACTTTTCGTATGTGCGTGTGAGAGTCCAGTGGTGCGGGCGACCGAATTTGAACTCAGCTGCTCACCACGCTCAGAGCGAAGGGAAAGCCCCCGGAACAAACAATACTTACGGATACCCCGCCTCCGGCACCGCCGATACTTGTCACAAGTCGCAGACTGGCCCGAAACTAACCGTCCCTGCACGGATAGCACAGATACATGATCACCCCAACCCACCACCTAGGGTACAGATTCATTCAGGAACCCTCGGCTCTGTCGTTCATGTTTGCCATCCAGCCTCCTTCACTTCGATCCGTCGCAACTGCTCCGCCAGGTACTCCAATATCTGACAATTTCCACCGCAAGCACATCGGGGCGCCTGCTCCACGAGAACCAGAAACTTCCCCGCCACCGTCAGATCCTTATCCGCAAGGACCTTCCCGACATCCCTCTCGCGCATCACACCCTCGCCGCAGGCAATGCAATCATAAAACCCACGACGGCAGCACCGGAACCAGACCGAGAGAGCCCCAAAACAACCCCATAAAACGTAACAGAAACACTCGTCTTAAAGCGCTAAGCCCTCCATAACTGAACTTGGCTCTGTGCGGTGAGGCGTCGGCTTTGAAAGCTGTAGTTCTAGCAGCGGGCGAAGGCACACGCATGTGGCCGCTCGCAGTCAACAAGCCCAAGCACCTACTTCCTGTCGGGACGCAACCCCTCATCGGTCATATTATGCAGGCCCTCAAGGAATGTTCAGTCAATGAAGTATTCACGGTAGTTGGCTACAGGAAGGATCAGATTCAATCCGCGATTGGAAACGGAGACCGTTACGGGTTACGGGTGCAGTATTTGGATCAACCGCAGTGGACTGGAACGGCTTCGGCACTGAAGGTTGCCTCTGAGGCGTTAGGAGAGGAACCGTTTCTCGCCGTCTACGGAGACCTCTGGCTGAATTCCAATGCCATAGGTGAGGTACTCGAGAAAGCGAAAACCTGCCCGCGAGTTATGGGTGTCGTTGAGGTAATGGATCCAACGGACTACGGAGTCATACAATTGGAAGGGGATAGAATTGTCAGGATCAGAGAAAAGCCGAAGGGTTCTCGTGGGGCCAAAGGTTGGGTCAATACAGGGATTTACGTGCTCGACGCTGAAGTATTCCGGGCGATCGGGAATACTCGTCTTTCCAAGCGAGCAGAGTACGAAGTAACCTCGTCGCTGCAACAGTTGCTAGATCAAGGGCTTGAGGTGAGGGCCGCCATGATCTACAAGGAGGATTGGATGGATGTTGGCAGGCCTTGGGATCTGCTTGAAGCGAATGAACGGTCCCTTGCGCACCTGTCAAGTCGAGTGAAAGGAACTGTTGAGCAAGGTGCCGTAATCAGGGGTCCGGTGTACGTTGAAGAGGAGAGTGTCATAAGACCCGGCTGCCTTATCGAAGGCCCTGCGTACATCGGAAAGGGCTGCGTGGTCGGACCGAACTCAAGAATTCGTCCAAGCACTTCTCTCCAGGATCGAGTCATGGTCGGCACATCCTGTGAAGTCAAGAACAGCATCATAATGAGCGGGTCGAGGATCCCTCACATGTCATACGTCGGGGACAGCATTCTTGGAGAAGGATGCAATCTAGGAGCGGGTACCATCACGGCTAACATACGCTTCGACGAGCAACCCATACAGATGCGAGTGAAAGGCAGGCTTGTAAATACTGGGAGGAAGAAACTGGGCGCAATCATCGGCGACTCAGTGCAGACTGGGATAAATGTGAGTCTTCTGCCCGGAGTGCGCGTCGGTTCAGGTTCATGGATTGGTCCGGGAACCGTTGTGTCCAGAGACATTCAGTCAGGTCAATCGGTGCTCATGAAACAGACACTCACAACGAAGCCAATGAAGAAACGCGGAACTGCCCCGAAAGATGACTGAGGGCCAGACGGCCCACGTTCTCGATTCGGCACCAGTATTCTGGTGCGATTGCTGCAGAGTAACACGTTGTCACAAGAAAACTACAGACACCCGGTTCTGGTAACTTAACAGGGGGTCGAATCGACTTTTCGGGGCTGTTAACTACTGGGGTTCAAGCTTTCTCTCAAGAACGGCTGCTGGTGTCGACTATACAGAAGAGATTGCCTTCGGGATCTTCGAGGACCACAAAGTCTTCATCCGGCTCACGCGGCCGATGGAGGGTGGCTCCGATGCCGAGCAATCGCTCCACCTCCTCCCTCTGTTTCTCAGTGTAGAGGTCGAGGTGCAAGCGATTCTTGCCGGACCGTTCCTCCGAAGTCTGGTTAATGGATACGTTTGGCCCTCTCCCCTCAGGGTCCTTCAGGACGACCCAACCGGCTTCGCCGGGCTCTCGAGGAACGTAGTGAAGCACCTGCTGCCAGAACGCCGCCATTCTGTCGAAGTCCTTACAGTCGATGACGATAGAGCCGATCTTCATCTCCCTCGCTTCCTTCGACCATCACCGACGCAGATGCATCCGTCACTCATATACTCTCATCTTCGCCACTTCCTGATGGCTAGTATCGAACACGTCACAGATCATGCCCAAAGCGGTTTGGCCCCTACTCAAGTTAACAGAACGTCAACACCATTCCCCCTCACAAGTTAACAGCGACGAAATCCCGTTCAAGTTAGCAGAACCACACACGCCCCTCCCACCACAAGTAATCGAAGACGGGTTCAGGCGCCAGATTTCGCCCAATCGCAGAGTAACATGTTGTATGCAAGAAGTTGCATACACCCCCCTCCACCGCATCCAAGAAACTGGAGGTAGACTACGTACGTTCCGCAGCAATCAAGGGTGCTGTCCCCACAAAACTAAGCCTCCCCCCACCCCCCTCTTCCAAGCGTGCGCGCAACGAACACTACCAGAACAGTGTGCCTTGTGGTCGCAAACTAAGCGTGCCTCTTGGCACTCACGATCGAGATAACATCGTTGTCCTTGAGCACGTAGTCATCTGCAACTCGCATCTTCGACCTAACCTCAGTTGCATACAGGAAACCAGCCGCCAGATCCGAATGAATAGTTCCCGCGAATTCCTTTGCAGTTGTACCGTACGGGACGAGATAGGCGTCGGGAAGGATTCTACCTTTATGATCGGTTAGCTTCTCCGGATCCTCAACGGGGTACACCGCGATCATTTGAAGAAGTTTAAAGAAAGCTAGGCTCAGCGCGTCTTGGACCCCTGTCGAACCCAGAGGCAATAGGACTTTTTCCCTTATGCGGGTCAGGGCGTTTACCTGTTCGGGTGTGAGCTGGCGGTTCTCTGCAATCTTGAAGTTGCTATCGCCCGGTAGGTAACTTAGGATCTCCTTCTCAGCAGCTCTTCTCAATGCCAACTCAGCTTCCGCGCAGCAAGGCACAACCATATGTCCCAAACCTCCGAGCGTCTCGAGATTCTTCTCAGCAGGTGAAACGTCCATTTTGTTAGCGGCTATGAGAAGTGGTTTTCGCAGCTCTGAAACGAATCTTAGGATTTGATCGTCAGACCACGAACCCGGCCTTTCGAAGTTCAAGCCTGTTTTTGCTCGAGCCCTGATTATGTGATCCTTCTTGATACCGAGACCGCTGAGTTTCTCTTCAAGAATTGGGGTTAGGTCTTCTTTTGCTCCTTCGACACGGCGGACTGCGCGGTCCCACTCTTTCTTTACGATCTGAAGCAGCCACATGTCAAGTTCATGCTCCAGAAATCTGACGTCTTCTCTGGGATCATGGGTTCCAGGGTCGCAGGGCTTTCCCTCTGAATCAGTTGAACCGGAAGCGTCTACAACATGAATTAGCGCGTCGGCCTGCCTGATTTCGTCCAGAAATTGGTTCCCTAATCCGCGTCCCTGCCATGCGCCTGGCACTAGTCCGGCGCAGTCTACGATTTCTACAGGGATTAGCCGAATGCCATTCACGCATGTGGAATTGCCTGGATTGTCGGTTACGTTGAACTCCCTGCAGACGCAGTGAGTCCTAACATATCCCATCCCAATATTCGGCTTGATCGTGGTGAAGGGATAGTTTGCGATCGGGACGTGTGCGAGGGTTGCCGCACTGAAAAAAGTGCTCTTGCCTACGTTAGGTTTCCCGACTACGCCCACAACGCGAGGCAAATCACTGCTTCCAGACCCGTAATGTCAGCTTGCTGGTGGGAGACCTGTGATGCGTATTCCCGCCTCGCTAACCTTGTATCGGATGTTGATTCCAATCAGTAGTGCAGTCATCTGCTCAACGATGCGTGAGTTCTCCAGGCGACCGCCGTCGACCGGTCTGACGCCGGGGATTTTCTTCGCTAGGTCCATGACGACCTTCCTCGCTTCCTGGGAATCGCCGCAAACAATCACGTCGCAGTCAATGTCTCTCTTCAGGTCCTGTAAGGATTCTGCCACAACATTGTGGAACGCGGAGGCGATCTTAGTGTGCGGGGGAAGAAGCCGGACTGCCTGCTGTGCAGCAGATCCTTCCCAAACTCCGAGCGCTGTCGAGGCGCCGCCTCCCACGGCGGTTGAAAGCGGAACGACAACATCCACGAAAATGTCATCGGGCTTTATGCTGTCTGTGACGGATTTTATCATGTCAACATGGGCCGCGAAGGGAACGGACATGACTATGATGTCAGCAGCTGCGGCTGCCTTCGAATTCTCCATCCCGGAAACTGACACGCTCCCGCCAAGTATCTCGCGTGCCTTCTTGGCTGCGTCCTCAGCCTTTTGCTGCTGTCTTGAGCCGATTATGACTTTCTCGCCGGCCTTCGCCCAACGCAGAACTAATCCGAATCCTTGATCTCCGGTCCCGCCGATGACCGCGATTGTTCGATCACTCAAGATCTCTCACGACTCTTAAGTGGGAAAGTCTTGGATGAATCCGCTTCTCATAAGGTATTTTGCCTGTTCCCGCGCTCGTTTAATGATCGAGCGAGCACTTGCGTACAGTTCTTCTCTGCTCCGATTTATTCTAGCGACACCTTGCTCGATTGCTTTCTCGGCGACTGCTGTTGCTTCCCGCGGGAATACCTCCCAGTCGTCCATGGTGGGTATGATGTATTTCTCTGAGAGTCCTCTTTCCTCAGCCAACTTTGCTAGCTCGTTTGCAGCCGCTAGGCACATCTCGTCAGTGATGGTTCGAGCGCGAACGTCAATGGTCCCGCGAAATATCCCAGGGAATCCCAGTGAGTTGTTGAGTTGGTTGGGGAAATCGGACCGTCCCGTGGCGATCACAACCGCACCTCCCTCTTCGGCTTCCCATGGCCAGATCTCAGGAATCGGGTTCGCGCAGGCGAATACGACTGCATGGTCACTCATCTTTGACACCAAATCCTTCGTCAGCACGCCGGGGCCAGGCCTTGACATCGCAATACACGCGTCCGCGCCATCAAGCGCGACTTCCATGCCACCCACTTTTCCTTGTGAGTTCGTCGTCTGGGACAGGTGCCATTTTTTCGGCGAGGTATGCTCCAGATCCTTTCTATTCTTGTGGAGTGTACCCTTGCTGTCAACCATGATGATGTTGCCTGGTTTCGCGCCGGCCAACATCAGGAGACGGGATATCGCGACATTTGCGGCACCGGCCCCGATCATGGTGATCTTGACTTCGGGCATTTTCTTCCCAACGACTTTGAGAGCGTTGATGAAGCCCGCTAGAACCACTGTGCCAGTTCCCTGTTGATCGTCATGCCAGACGGGAATGTCCAGCTGGCCTTGGAGTGCCTCTAAGATTTCGAAGCATTTTGGCTGAGCGATGTCCTCGAGGTTTATTCCACCGAAGGATGGTTGTATCCATTTCACAGCCTGAATGATTTCCTCAGGCTTCTTGGTGCCAAGACATATGGGGAAGGCGTCGATACCCCCCAAATACTTGTAGAGCAGTGCCTTGCCTTCCATCACCGGTAGGCCGGCCTCAGGTCCGATGTCGCCTAGACCGAGAACTCTTGTCCCGTCAGTTACGATCGCGATCGTATTCCACTTGTTAGTATTCTCGTAAACGGCCTCAGGCCTTGTTTTGATCGCTTCGCATGCTTCGGCGACACCTGGCGTGTACCAGATCGCGAAGTCGTCGAACGATCGGATGGGACACTTCGGCACAATCTCAATTTTGCCTCTGTAAAACGGATGGTACTTTAGCGCGAGTTGAGCGGGGAGGAAAGCCTTTCTCAGTGATTCTTCGGTCGATTTCATGTTTGAACTTCCTGTCTTTACTGCAAGTCACTTAAATAGCAGCGCTGCTTTGACACTGCCGGAACCTCAGGAGAAAACATCTTTCGTCTTAAGGTTAAGCTTCGGAAGAATTGGTTGCGGTTGAAATAACCGATGGGCATGTACAAGTACATTACACAAGCTTGGAACACTCGAGAGAAGACCGATCTCGAGAGGCATTTTCGCGGTTTATCAATCAAGATGAGACGCGAGCCCACAGTCCACAGAGTGGAATATCCAACTCGGCTTGATAGGGCGAGGGCCCTTGGCTACAAGGCGAAGCAGGGTTATGTTGTTGTAAGAGTGCGAATTCGCAAGGGAGGAGCACGCAAACCGCGTCCTCGTGCAGGAAGACGACAGAGAGCGCTGGGCGTCACACGATTCACGCGAGCAATGGCTTTGAAGAGAATCGCGGAGATCCGTGCAGAGAAGAAGTTTCCGAACCTGCGCGTGCTGAACTCCTATTATGTCTGGGAAGATGGAATCCACCACTGGTTCGAAACGATCATGCGCGATCCTCACAACCCATCCTCAAGAGAAAACTGAGACCATCGTCTCATGCGCCCAATCGAAGCTTTTGAAATCCTGTAGCCCAGCGGCCGCGACAATGCGAAAACCTCTGATTGTGGTGAAACTGGGTGGATCTGCGCTCACTGATAAGACAGCAATCTACACTCCTCGTCGGGCTGCGATAGGCCGAGCAGCGAAGCAGATTGCAGATTTGAGACGTAGGTTCTCATTTGTCGTAGTGCACGGCGCGGGGAGCTACGGACATATTCCGGTCAAGAGATGGCACTTAACCTCCGGATTCAAGCATGCAGGTCAACTCAGGGGTCTAGCCGCCACCAAGTCAAAGCTCCTAGAATGGGAAATGTTCCTCGACGAGGCATTCTTGAAACACCACGTCCCTTTGATACCGTTACTCGCATCGGACTATGTCGTCACCAAGAACGGGCGAATCCACACCACAGATCTTCGTCCAATAACGAACTGGCTTCGCCTCGGCTGCGTTCCATCCAGTGGTGGAGACATAGTGACAGATCTGCGAAATGGCTTTGCTATTCTATCAGGCGACCAGCTCGCTGCCTACCTGGCCATCAAGCTCAAGGCTTCACGTCTGATTTTCGGGACAGATGTTGATGGAGTTTTTGACTCGAACCCCAAACTTAACCCGCGTGCACGACTATTGAGTGATTTGACAGTTACGTCAGCGGCGCGCTTCGCAAGTAGAGCGAGAGGCTCAACCGCACCTGATGTGACGGGTGGAATGGCGGGCAAGATACGGGAGGCCGTTGCAGTAGCGGCGAGGGGTATCCCAGTTTACTTCGTGAATCTGACAAAGAATGAGCGATTGAAGGCAGCCGCTCTCGATCGACAAGTGCTTTGCTCTAAAATCATACCCGCTTGAGGGCTTATAGTAACGGCAGGGTTCCTGTGATCTTGTCCACGACCTCAGCGGGAGCGGGGCCGATTCCCAAGCAGGTGGCGGTTCCTGGTTCAACTTGAGTGAGACCGCTGTCATGTATGATTGCGGAAGCCAAGCCCAGTTCGTCGGCTTGCCTTTTGAGTTCGTGCAGCTCGCTTTCTGAATTCACTTTGACTACTACCTTGCATTGACCTTCGTTGAACCATCCCTTCCACCATTCAGGGTGGTGGCGTCGGGTTTCCTCTGAGGCTGTTATGGTTGCATGCCCGACTTGGACCGCGATCTTGCCTTTTCCCATGTCCAAGTCCCGCCTCACTGCGATGACTAATTTGTACCTGAAGTCGGCCGTAAGTCAAGCCCCGACTTTATCTTAGGCATCCGCCGACAGATAAGTCCAAGCGAACGGTGGAAGGATTGCAGAGGGAGCGTGCAGTACAATCAGTGGAGATAAGCACTATCGCGCACGCTACCGACGACCTTGCAAAAGTGGAGGCCGCACTAAGGTCAATTCTTCCTGAGTCGCTCAGAGCGCGAGAGATCTTCACTCGAAGATACTTGCAAGGTCACCACGGGAACCCCATCACAACATTCGATGCTAGGCTCACGAAACTAGGCGATGTGGAAGATTTCACGCGGCATTTCATGAAGCACATGTCAAGGAGCGAGAAGTTGTCTATAGAACGCGATCTGGACTTACACTCGGACGAGGAGGGCAACCTGTTCATACGCGTTGACAAGCAGCAGGCATTTCGGAGAATTGTTGAGGTCGGCGACGAGGATCCCATTAGAGTGAGGTTCAAATTTAGTCGATTCAGCGGAAAACCAGAGGAGCTAATGAAAGAGTTCTTGGAGTCGGAGTAGCCTGACTGCTTTCGTTGACCTACACGTTCTGCCTAGAGTGGATGACGAGAACTCTTCGCGGAGAATGGCTGAAGTCTTAAAGTTAGCGGGTTACTCAGCAGTTGGGTTGACGATCCCTACCGGTTTGATGCGGGACCGGGTTTCTTCTTTGCGACGGCTCTTCGAAGACCAAGGAATAGAGACATTCCTTCGAGTCGATGTGGTATCCGGCTCACGCGGAGAATTACTTCGACTCCTGAGAAGGGTCAGGAGTGGATTTGACATAGTGGCAGTCAAATGCATCAACCAAGGAGTTGCTTCAGTAGCATGCAGGGACAGGCGAGTCGATGTGGTATTCTTCGATCCGAACCAGCGCAGCATTAGGTTCAGCCATGCATACGCTAATCTCCTGCGCGGAGCTCTTGAATTCAATGTAGTGTCGAGCCTGCTCGGAACAACTTCCTATGAGACTCATTCCAGGTTGGCCAAGGAAGCATCCATATCTCGAGAGCACAACACTAGGGTCGTTTTGTCCAGCGGGTCCACGTCGCCCGAAAAAGTCAGAAGTCCCATGCAGGTTTCGGCTATGGGAAAGGCGATCGGATTGTCGAGAGAGCAGAGCCTTCGAGGAGTGTCTGAGAATCCTGAATCGATCGTCCAGCGCAACGCGGAACGACGATCGCCCGCATATATTGAAGAAGGAGTAAGAATCGTCGCACCGAAGGCTCGATGACCCGAGATGACGAAACGCTACGTTTTGGTCAAAGTAATCTCCAAACGAACACTCTCGGGCGAGCAATTCGGGTCTGCTTTGATGGATTCGGTTCGAAGGTATTTTGGTGAGTTTGGTTTGGCGCGGGTTGCCCCGAAAATGATACGCTTTGACGCGACCAAATCGGAGGCGATCGTCGCCTGCAACAGAGAGGGAACCGAGGATTTGCAGGCAGCCATTGGATTGATATCAGACACTCCTGAAGCAGCGATAACTGCAATTACCATGCGGGTTTCTGGCACGATTAAGAGCCTGAGACGAAGGCAACGTTTTTGATTCTGACAACGCAGTAGTAGATGGGGATGAAGAAGCCAGTCCCAGTCAGATCTTTTTGCTGAAGAAATGAATTGCTCTGCGACGGGCGGACCCACATTAGCGCCACTGGTGTATGACAGGCCAAGTCGAGTCATACGGCTGAAAGTGACTCGATATTTCCGAACTCAGTCACAAATCTGCGTGGGGACTGCGCGCAAGTAAAGGGTTTTATTGGAGAAATCTACTGAAAGGGAGGAATTTCATTCGTGAGGTATCTGTATTGTCAATGTTTGCTGTCCCCGGCGCTTATGATCGTGCGATAACGGTATTTTCACCTGATGGGCGGTTGTTTCAAGTTGAGTATGCATCGGAAACGGTAAAGCGTGGAGCTACTGTCCTGGGTATCGCGTGCCCTGATGGTGTCGTGTTGGCCGCTGAAGAGAGGGCGACTTCCAAGCTTCAGGATCCAACCTTCATGTGGAAGATTTTCCAGATTGACGAACACGTTGGAGCAGCGGTTGCTGGACTGAGCTGCGACGCTCACATTCTGGTCGACCAAGCACGAGTGTATGCGCAGTCGAACAGGCTTCTATATGATGAGCCGATTGATGTTGAGATTCTGACGAGAAGGATTGGTGAAATCAAGCAGCTCTACACTCAGCATGCAGGCGTACGCCCCTTCGGAATCTCGATTCTCTTCGGCGGTTTGGATCGGAAGGGCAGTAGGCTTTTCTGGACTGACCCAAGCGGAGCTTTTCTAGCGTACAAGGCTTGGGGGATAGGTGCCGGTGGAGATGCGGCGAACGAGATTCTCGAAGCCGAATACAAGGACACGATGAACCTTGATGATGCTGTTCTATTATCGCTCAAATGCATGAGTAAGGTCTTGGAGGAGAAGATCGACGCTCAGAAGATCAGGATTGCAGTTGTTCCCAACAGCACTAAGAAATTTGCTAAACTCACTCAAGAAGACGTGGAGAAACATCTGAAACGGCTGGATTCCTCCAAAAAGGCCGTTAGCAAATGAGTGAAAAGTTCACCACTGCGCGCATTACAAGAACCGGAGAAAAGTTCGAGATTCTAGTCAAACCTGAACTAGCACTAGATTACAAGATGGGTAAGCCTCTCGGCATATCACAGATTCTAGTTATTGACGAGATTTACAGCGACGCGAGTAAGGGGACTCGCGCGTCGGAGGAGAAACTAGAGAAGGCTTTCGCCTCAACTGACGCGGTCAAGATCGCGGAGGAGATCATGAAGCATGGCGAACTTCAGCTCACCACAGATCAGCGAAGGCAGCTCGTTGAGGATAAGCGCAAGCAGATAGTTGCCTTCGTAAGCCGAAATTGCATCGACCCGCGAACCGGCACACCCCATCCTCCAATACGCATTGAGCAGGCAATGAACCAAATCAAGCTCCAAATCGACCCTTTCAAGAGCGCTGACGAGCAGGCCAAAGATGTCATCGACGAACTACGTGCAATAATCCCGATCAAGATGGAGCAGATGCGGGTTGCGGTGAAGGTCCTTGCAGAGTTCTCCGCGAAAGGCTATGGGGCAATCAAAGGCTACGGAACGATCACGCGCGAAGAATGGCAAGCCGACGGCTCTCTTGTGGCCGTCGTGGAGATGCCCGCCGGGCTTTACGGCCCATTTGTTGAAAGACTAGGCAAGATAACCCAAGGCACAATTCAGACAAAGGTAATGAAGTAAGTCTTCTTGCGCTCGTTGTGAACGCCACTTTTCTCCCAGTCGACTAGTTCAAACGCAAAGCCTTTTCTAGGAGTCAGCTGGACGCTTTGCGGATTTCTATGAGTTCCCATTGTCGGCAGTTGCGTCTGACGCTAATGACTTTGACCCTATTGAGCCTGACATTGCTAAGCGCCCCGGGCATATCGGTCGCTACATCGACAAGTGTTGGCCGATCCGTCGATGTTCCGATCAAGGTGGTTCTGGTAGGTTTTGACCAGAGTGCCGTAGATCTTTCATATCTTGCCTGGAGTGGCGACAGCAGAAATCTTCCTAGCTCCGTTGTCAATGTTGACCTAATCAGTGGAAACACAACGGGCGTTGTCTATCATCCAAAGTATGACGTATCATTTGCCTCAAGCAGTTTCACAAACAGTCTGGTTGCTTATTTGGAGTCAATCGGGAGAGAGTTCAATGCAACGAACCCCTGGTTCGGTCAGTATCAGTACCTGGAAAACTCTGACTATTACACCAGCGTACCCATGCCCGTAGAATACGTTGTATATGATGCGAATTCCGTCGAGGAATGGTTGTGGAATCAGGCTCAGGAAGTCGGAGGATATCCCGATAACGGATGGACGATCATACTGGCAGACTTGCACGACCTTCCCTCAATATCTTGGGAGGATGTGGCAGCATTCAAAGCCAGCAATGGTGAAGTGCTGCCGAAAAACAAGCCCCACTATTACGGTATCTCGCACACAGACACCGACTTGGGGTACAACTTACGCTTCCGAGACTACATGAACGCGTGGGGTGGTCACCACAGAATGTGGTTCGTTGATGTCAGCGCGGGGCCCGTCTTCAACTCCGAATGGGTTGACCTGCCTTTACAGGTGGTCATAGAGGATAACCAGATCAACCTCAGGTCTGATTTCGGTAAGACATGGTTGACGGAATATCTTGCCGACTACATTTGGGAGGCTACCTACAACTTCGTCGCGCCGAACTTCGTCTACTTTCCGCAGTACGCAGCTAATTACGAGATAGACGTCTTCGTGTTCGACGACCGAACGCGGGCAGAGAAACAAGAGGTTCCCATTGAGAACACTGTGAACAAGGATGCGATGCTTGCTGCTTGGCAGGAACTGGTACCCTACTCAAGCGTGACGGTGAACCTGAAGATACAAGACGTCCCTGCTCCACTGCATGATGTCATTCAGTCAAGCTACAAATACACAGATTCATGGATCCTAGGAGCGATCTTCGGACAACCTGAGCAATACGGCGTAGTCGACCTCAGGCCCGTCTACAAGTATGTAATGGACGATTTCGATTCTCTTGCCCCGAATGTGAAACCTGCTCACGGTGAGAGCTACGGGCTCTTCGATCGTGAAATGGTTAGCGGAAAGATGACAATCCCCGTCTTTGCCTTCGCCTTTTCCGAGCAAACTTATTTCTCTTACACATACAAGTGGTTCATCGGCGACACTGACTGGGAAACGGGTGCTCTTCTCGGAATTGCGCTTCCTGAAGCAGCTTTCGTCTCGCTAAACCAGTGGACGTTCACACGCGGCAACTATGTCGACCCACCGCAGCCCGACAGAGGGCTAGGTTTCACTCAAACTATCATACATGAAGTTGGCCACGAGTTTGGCTTGATGCATCCTCACCAGTACGGGGATATTGGTGACTTCACAGTGAGTCCGATGGGATACTTCACAGATGACTACAAGTTTGGCGTAATAGACAAGGACGCGCTTCAGCGCGCTCATGTCGACCAGCTCTATATGGAAACTGAGAACTTGCTAAACCAAATGCCCGCGAACTCCAATGCCGCAGGACAGGTTCAAAGCAAACTAGCTGAGGCAGAGTCATTGTACGCTCAGATGAACTATTCTGCGGCGATTCAGCCGGTCCTTGCCGCCTATGATCTTGCCCTACAGATGGAACAGAGCACCGCAAGCGCGGCCGCACAAACGCCAATCATTTACCTTGTCACGGGAATCGTCGTGGGCGTGATTTTGGGCCTAGCAATTGCAATGGTTCTGAAGCGCAGAAAGAAATCGAAGCGGTAGTTGTCCTCCAATTTCATGTCTCTGCCTTTTTTGGCTGCGACTAGCCAAAGTATATGTAGCAAAGTCAAAGCCGAAAAATGTGCTCCCACCACTAATTCGGGATGAAAGAAAGTAATGTCTGTGTTATTTGGCCGCGATCGCTTCGGCGATCATGCGGGCCGCAGTTTTAGTTTGAACCGGTTATTTCGTGTGTGTGCGTACTACTCAAGTGGCTGGCAAGTCAGCTGACGTGGTCTGTCTTCTTCCTGCTGGCAGATATTGAAAGCGCTATGGCAACTATAGAGAGAATGATGGCTGCAGCGCTTAGTGCGAGTAGAACTGAGATTTGGCTTGAGAGAGTATCCAGTGCAGCCTTTTGTTGTGACATCTGGTCATTCACGGAGGAGACGAGTGATTGCACTTGGTCATCGAGCGTCTTCACTTGGGCTGACAGATCGGCTGAAGGGAGAGCGTTGACTATGAAGTTGCCTTCCATCCCACGTTGTCTGTGGGTTGTCATGCCTGGAGCACCGACACTGCAATAGTACTTGAATGTTCCCGGGAAGTTTGCGACGAACTCCACTGTGGTCGTGTTCCCTACATTCCTAATCCTTGCTGATTTCACGTTGTAGGATGAAGGCGAGTTCGCATCCAGCACCCAATCGTGATTGACGGTGTCGTTGCTGATCAGAGTTAGTCTGACAGTGTCGCCCTGATTGACAACTATGTCTGGTCCGCCTTGGGTTCCATTGTAGCCAAACCTAACCATGTAAAGCGCCATCTGCCTCACTTGAGGGGACGCTTGTTGTGCCTGAACTTGGCTGTAGCCATTTGCGGTCAGCACAGTTGTCAATACAGCCATTATGGTTAACAGGGAAGCTAATTTCGAAGTCATGGAACCCGAGTCAGTTCACTGATGATATATATCCGTTCTCCAAAATCTGCATAGGATTGCTATGATACGGACTCTGTTGACTATTACGCTTCTGGTCTCAGCCGCTGTGGGCGCACAGATACTTCTAACTGATAGTGACCTCTGGGAGGCAGCGCCAAGCCATGCCTACGGACTAATAGGGTTCGTAGTCCTCGACCTGTTGGTTGCAGCGCTTACTCTCGCACGCCCAAGACTGGGCTCGTTATCTGCGATGGCATGGGCGCTAGTCAAATTCCTCATCATGCTGGGAGATATACTTACGGCGCGCAGCGTCGGCTTTGAAGACTATGCTCAGTTCATGAATTACCTATTCAGCCTTTGGAACTTCGACACACTTCTAATTCTTCAACTTCTCGTAGCCCTTGTCGCGTACGGAGCATTTCGAACCACCAAGCAAACGAAGACAACAGACTGAATTGACTTGTACCTAGACAGTGCGAGAGTACGGTTCGGAAGTATTTCTGGCCCAAGGCTGGGTTGACTATTGGGAAGTACTAGCGGCCGGTCTTGGGATTGGGCGTCTATGAGCTCCTTTACGAAGTATTGTAAGGTTTGACAGTTTCCTCCGCAAGCGCAACGAGGCGCACCATCAACCACAGTTTAAGCATGGAAAACCCAGCAGAAAGAGACATCACAATCGAATACGCTAGCATCTTGGCTGCAGAATGATCGATGCGAGAAGAAGGTTGGCGGAGAGCAGCGCTTTCACACGCTGCCCTCAGGAATAGTTAGGCGTGAATTTACGCCTGGTATTCCTCAGCTACTCTCTCAGCACGGCTTGATTCATCACCAATGCGCATCTTGACCTTACGTTTCTTGCTTGCCAACCACATTCACCTCCAAACTTCTAACAACCCGCACTAGGCGTCTGTCAGCATAAAAGGTCAGTTGGAGACAAAAGGAAAAGTGGAGAAAGTTCTACCATTCCACTCAGTTCAAATTTCGGTCGCTTGTTGCTTTTCGTGTGTGGGGGGCCAGTGGTGCGCACACACGAGATGTGTGTATCCTACAACTATCACTCCTAGGCTTCAGGACGGAATCGGTCTAGAATAGACAAAAGCGGGAAAGGGGGTCGTAGTGTTTGTCGAAGCTCACGGTCTATAGCAATTTTGTCGCTTCATCGCGTGGAACTGCAACTAAAGTTTCCGACGCCACGTGATCTCCAAATTGCAACAGCGCTTTCATGAGGGTTTTCTCATCTGGAGCTTCCACAGTTAGGATAGCATCGTATCGACCCAACGTCCAGTATGCAGAAACGATCTTTACACCGGCTTGCTGGAGGCGCTGTGGCGTCATGGCAACTTCTTCCTTGGTAGGCTTCTTCCTGAACTTGGCGAGAGTGATGAAAATCAATCCAATACACCTCCAATTTGCAATCGGTTCAAGAACGTTTAACATTTGCGTGGTGTGTGGGTATAGTGGTGCGAGCATCAGAATTTGAACTCCAGTTTTCGTGTGTGTGCACCATTGATACCACGCAGACACACGAGGGCATGACAAAACAGTCCTACAGGACTAGTCCAAAGAACGTTACGAAGTATACAGCTTCGCTGGGAAAGTAAACCAGAGCACCGAAAGGTACCCTAATGACGCTCTTCGGAACATCTCCGAGAGGCATTACTTCTCCAAGATAATTGTACGGATGACCTTGCCCGCCCAGCTTCTCCACGACTCTGGAAATGGCAAAATCGTCTGTGAGCCAAGGAGCCCAGGCAGTCAGGACGACCAGTAGTAACACGGCGAAAACTACTATACGTTTCTTGGTCATTCTCACAGAATCCCAACATGCGATGACTCTACGGCGACCGCTAAGAGACTGTTGTTGCACCTTCTTTGGCCATGATATTATACTACTACACACTGAGGATACACGTAACCCGATTTCCTTGCACCAAACCATAGTAACGCTGAGATGTTCTTGATTTCGCATATTCTGCCAAACCATCATCTATATGTAGCAGTTGTCTTGTTTTTCCACGCCTTCAGTTGAAAACCTGAGTTGGAATATTTGACGTTGCACGCCGAAAGAAAACAGTTGGTTGCTCCAGGCGAACTTCTCGCTGAAGGACCCTACTTCGCCGGGGAGAATACGTACCGTGAGGGCGGGAAGATCTTTGCCTCACGAATCGGTATGGCCGACGTGATTGGGAACAAGCTTATTGTCGTCCCGATTAAGGGAGCGTACATTCCGCGGATTGATGACCTCGTCCTCGGTCGCGTGACTGACATCGGAATGTCGGGTTGGCAAGTGGACATCTGTGCACCGTACCCTGCCATGCTGCCCATGTCCGAGACACCCATGCGTCGCGACCGAGAGTCAGGCCGACGCGACCTCGGTTCTATCCACGGAGTCGGAGATCTCGTGCTAGCCCAAGTCATAGCCTTCGATCGAACGCGCGATCCCCTCCTCACCACGAAGGGGCGAGGATTGGGTAAGATCACGTCGGGTCGAGTAGCCCGAATATCGCCTGCAAAGATTCCAAGAATCATCGGCAAGCAAGGGTCCATGATAACAATGTTGAAGAAGGAGACTGGAACGGATATCATCGCAGGCCAAAACGGCGTCATCTTGGCGACTGGGAAAAACCCAGACCAGGAAAGGATTGCTGCTGAAGCAATCTACATGATAGAACATGAGGCTCATACCACAGGTTTGACGGATCGCGTAAAAGCAATGATACAGGAAAGAATGAAGGGAAAAACAATTGCGTAATGACCCAGCTGTTAAATTAATTGATTCGAAAGGTCTTCGCGTCGACGGTCGACGCCTAGACGAACTTCGACCAATCAAAATGGAAGTCGGGATCCTAGACAAGGCTAATGGATCCGCCTACATTGAACACGGCAAGAACAAAATTCTCGCCGCGGTTTATGGACCACGAGAGGCACATCCCAAGCACATCGCGCTCGCTGATCGAGCAGTTGTAAGATGCCGCTATCACATGGCGCCTTTCTCAGTTGACGAGAGGAAGTCACCTGCTCCGTCGAGACGTGAATTAGAGCTTTCAAAGGTAATTCGAGAGTCTCTAGAACCAGCGATCATGTCCGAATACTTCCCAAGAGCCACAATCGACATCTTCATAGAAGTTCTGCAGGCCGACGCGGGAACCAGATGCGCAGGCATAACCGCTGCATCCCTCGCCTTGGCGGACGCTGGGATTCCGATGCGCGAGCTTGTGGCAGCATGCGCAGCAGGGAAAATCGAAGGAAAAGTGATCCTCGATCTTTCTGATATCGAGGACAAGAAAGGCGAAGCTGATCTCCCAGTGGCCCTTCTGCCAAAATCTAACGTAATCAGCCTCATCCAAATGGACGGGTCACTCTCTGATGAGGAGTTCAGGCAGGCGCTCGACTTGAGCACTGACGCGTGCAGGAAGATCTACGAAATGCAACGCGAGGCTTTGAAGTTGAAGTATCATATCGTAAGAGACGGAACCGAAGATAAGGAAGAAATGGCGGAGGTCAAAGCGTAGATGTCAGCAACTCAACAGTTCTCTCCGGTAGCCAAACTCGAGCAAAAGACAGTCGTAGATCTAATTCTCAAAGGCAAACGAGTCGATGAACGCGGCCCGCTGGATTACAGGCCATTGACAATCATGCTCGGGACGGTTGAGAAAGCGAACGGTTCCGCTTACGTTTACTTGGGGAAGACGAAGGTCTTAGCTGGAATCAAAGTAGAGACTGGCACACCATTTCCAGATACCCCAGACGAAGGCATTCTCACTGTCAATTCCGAGTTCGTGCCCCTCGCCTCTCCCACATTTGAGGCAGGGCCTCCAAACGAGAACTCCATCGAACTGGCCCGAGTGGTCGATAGAGGGATCAGAGAATCAAAGGCAATAGACCTCAAGAAGCTATGCATAGACCCTGGAAAGAAAGTCTTCATGGTATTCGTGGACGTCTACGTGCTAGATCACGATGGAAACCTAATTGACGCCGCTGCAATGGCGGCACTGGGCGCGCTAGTCAGCGCAAAAATGCGCGCGTTCGAAGTTCACAACGGCGAACTGAAGTACAAAGACGAGAAGATCCCGCTGCCGATGCTGAATTATCCCGTCCCAACCACTTCAGTGAAAATTGATGGAACTATTGTTCTGGATCCTTGCTTAGAAGAGGAGCAAGTGATGAGCTGCAGGTTGACCGTCACGACCGACAAAGACGACAAGGTCTGCGCGATGCAAAAAGGAGGACTCGGTGTCTTCACGCCAGACGAAGTCAAACAGATAGTTTCCACATCAATTAGCAAGTCAAGAGATCTACGCGAAAAGATTCTGTCAAAAGTGAAGTAGCGTGGGAAGAACCTACAAAGTCGGTCCTTCAGGAAGCTTCGGCGCAAGATACGGCACCGTGCCGAGAAAACGCTACTCGACAGTAATCACCGCCCTAAGAGCTCCACATGAATGCCCCCAGTGCCACATCAGCGCTGTCAGACGACTGTCTGTAGGAATATGGCTCTGCGGTCGGTGCGGACACAAGTTCACAGGTGGAGCATACGTTCCCACTACTAAGCTCGGGGAAATTGCAGAGAGAGCCGCGCGCTCGGGCGTGGCACCAAGCCTGGTCTCGGAGCTGAAGGCGGCAGCGGTTGAACCCAAAGCGAAGACCCCAACCAGGAAGAGACGCAAGAAGGCCGAGGGCAAGAAGGAAGCAGCGAAGCCGAAGGGAACCGAGGAAGTCCCTGAGGATAAAGCCGAGTGATCGGCCTCACAACTGGCAGACAAACCAACCAACGCCTGAACAGTCTGCTCAAAGAGCTCGCCCACACAATACCAGAAGCACAGATAGTCAGACGTGGAAAGTCAGGCCTCGATGAGCTAGGCCGCCGCCTCATGAACGATGGTTCCGATTACGCTGTAATGCTACAGCGTTGGCATGGGGGACCGGGAAGAATAGACTTCTACAAGGTTCAAGCAGACGGCTTATCTCTGCTTCCTCCATCCTTAGTCCTGAAGGGAGTGAAGCTCAAGCGAGAACACACGAATCCACGAAGAGGCATTGCTCAGGCGGTAACCTGTGACCGAAAAATCTCGGAAGCATCACAACGCCTCATGCGAACTCTATGTACCGTCTTGGCGTTGCCTGAATCGAAACCTCCACTCAGTCCTAAGATCAAGACAACTCTTCACATCGGCGACGTGACGGGCGGGACAATACGAATAGCCGTGACATCTCCTCCCGGCCAAATCGAGATAGGTCCCAGTATACTTGTATCAAGACTCGTCTGGGATATCCATGCCCAAAGCTAGTGCGCGGATCCAAATTGAATTTCGAAGCAGGAGACAAACCAGAGCAATAGCTGACGCCCTGAGGCCCGAAGCCACACACCCAGCTGGCGAGAAAGCTCACGCGACCATCGTGACCAGAGGAAATCAACTGACTGTGCGTCTTGAAGCCCGGGACTCCACTACTCTGCGAGCAATAATGAACTCCTACCTTCGAATGCTTGCCGCCACCGTCAATGTGCTACGCGAGCTTGAGAACACATAAGCTTTCCCAAAGTACGGCAACCATTAAGATTCACGAGACCATTCTTATCGAGCTCGATTCCGATGTTCAACGATATCAATGAAGAGATGCGCCAGAGAAATCTACGAGGCATAGTTGTCTTCGGCGACACAACCCTGGGCAATCCGGATCTCACCTACGTCGTCGGAGGAAACCTCGCCAGAGGGGGATACTACATTAAACGATTCAACCACGAACCACTACTTGTGACCAGCAACCTAGACCTCGGAACAGCTCGGAAACTGCACAGAGTCAAGCGCATCAGCACTTTCACAGAATGGGGCTTAGAGAAGCTCACGAGGAAACACGGACGCGCGAATGCGTATCCCTACTTGCTGTTAATGATCCTCAAGAAGGAGGGCATTCAGGGTAAGGTGGCACTCTACGGTCGCAACGATTTGGCGTTGGGCGTTAGGCTTGTTGACCAACTTCGAAAGCTCGGCGTGAAGGTCACGGGAGAGTCATCGCCGACAGTGCTCGAAGCTGCGCGAGAAACCAAGAGCCCTGCAGAGATAAACGAGCTGCAGCGTACGGCCGGCAAGACCGCAAAAGTCGTTCATTCGGTAATGGACGTGCTGCGCAACATGAAGCGAAAGAGAGGGCGTCTGCATCTCGGCAACAGACCTGCTACGGTCGGGGCCGTGAAGAAACTAATCGCCAGAGAATTGGCCATGGTGGATTTAGTGGCTCCCGAGGGCACAATCTTTGCAATCGGCGCGTCCGGAGCTGATCCACATAACGCAGGTAATCCAGGCGATCCGATTAAGCATGGGAAACTCGTCGTTTTCGACATCTTTCCCCAAGCAGAGTCAGGTTACTGGTTCGATTTGACGAGATCGTTCGTAGTCGGCAGAGCAGACCAGAAGGCTAGGCATTTGTTCGAGACCGTCTCCGATGCCCAGAATGCCAGTCTAGATTTCCTGCGAGAAGGCGTATCTGGCGACGAGGCCATGGACAGGGCCTGCAGGGTGATCGAACAAAGAGGTTATCGAACCGTCAGGGAGATCTTTCAGGGAAAGGCAAAGGGCATCCCTTCGGGATTTACTCATTCACTTGGTCATGGAGTAGGTCTTACGATCGGCGAACGACCTTACCTTACATTCCTCAGCAAGGATCCGTTAAGGAAGAGTCAGGTTGTGACGGTTGAGCCGGGAGTCTATTTACCTCGATATGGAGGCGTGAGGATAGAAGACACAGTGGTAATTACGTCGAGAGGCGTCAGTTACCTTGCGAAAGTTGAGAAAGAACTTGAGCTAGCATAGAAGGAAGGTGAGGAATAATGGATACGAAAGTTGTTAACGTGAAGGTTCCCGATGGCTGTAATGCAATCCTTGGACAGAGCCACTTCATAAAAACCGTGGAGGATCTGTACGAGGCTTTGGTGAATGCGGTTCCAACCGTGGAGTTTGGATTGGCCTTTTGCGAATCGAGCGGGCCCTGCCTGGTCAGATACGAGGGAAACGATCCTGAACTGAAGGAGTTAGCCTCGAAGACCGCCTACCAGCTTTCAGCTGGGCACACGTTCATAATCTTCATGCGAAAGGCTTTCCCGATAAACGTGCTAGATAAGGTGAAGTCGGTTCCGGAAGTCTGCAACATATACTTGGCCACAGCGAACCCATTCCAGGTGATTCTTGCGGAGACAGAGCAAGGGCGCGGCATTCTCGGTGTCGTCGATGGTTTCGCATCAAAAGGAATCGAGAACGAGAAGGACATTGCGGAACGAAAGACATTCCTCAGGAAGATAGGATACAAACTAAGAACATGAGCCAACCACAGCTAAGGAAACACGCAGTTCTTCGTTCATGAGGAGCCACCGCATCGCCAGCGATAGGCACTCGTACACGAAGTGACCCCACTTTCACGATGAAGTGACCCCACATTAGGCGATGCGCCTAATCGCGGCAAATGATGCACTTTATACGGAGAGTGTTTCTAGACGCAAGCTTGGCAACGTGAAGCTGAAAGTCAAGACATTATCGTCTGCTGGAATAAGCACAACTTGCACGTGGTCATTCAGGATTTCGCCGAAGCCAAATACCAGCGTGCTCCGCGCGATGTATCCTCCAACCCAATTCCAATACTCTTCAAATGGTCCCGTATGGCGTCTGATGTCTTCCAATCACCCCGCTTTCTTGCATCTTCACGAATTTGCAGTACAACTCCTAGTAGCTGTTCGAATGTCTTCCCCTGTCGAACGTTAAGCGGTCGCAGTATCCCGAAGACCTCACCAAAATAATCGAAGGTTCTCACGATCAGTCCGAGCGACTGTTCGCCTAGTTTTCTGTTTGCATAGGGTTCAATGTCTTTTGCATAGGTAATCATTGTTGCCAAGGCGCGTGGGGTATTGAAGTCATCATCCATCGCCACGACGAAACCTTCCATGGCTACGGTAGTTAATCGCTTGATGTCCTCGTCCACGCTTTTTTCATCCGTTGTATCGGAGCCCTCAAGAAGTGACTTGAATTGGTTATACACCGATCTCAGCTTGTCAAGCACTTCTTCGGCCTGAGCCACTCCTCCCTCGTCGAATTCCAGTTGTGTGCGGTAATGGCGCATCGCATAGTAGAGTCTCAGCGCTTCAGGATCGTGGCGCTTTAGCAAGTCTTGGATTGTGACGAAATTACCAATGGACTTGCCCATTCTTTCTCCGGCAATATTCAAGAGTCCACCATGAAGCCAGTATCTGACTAGTGGCTTCACGCCTGTTGCAGCTTCGGCTTGTGCAATCTCAGCCTCGTGATGTGGAAAGACGAGATCGAGGCCACCTCCGTGGATGTCGTATTGTGGGCCAAAATACGTCGTTGTTATCGCGGTGTCCTCAATATGCCAACCAGGTCTACCTTTCCCCCATGGGCTATCCCAAGCAGGTTCTCCCGGTTTCTGACTCTTCCAGAGTGCAAAGTCGACAACATTCCGCTTCCTAGAGTCAGGGTCGATCCGGTGCACTGAAAGTTGTTCAATGTTCTGTCTCGAGAGTTTCCCATATTCAGGGAACTTCGAGACGTCGAAATAGACATCGCCGTCCACCTGGTACGCATGGCCGTTTCCAATCAGAGTGGTAATCTGGTCAATTATTTCGGGCACATGCTCCGAAGCTTTGGCATAGAGATTTACGCTGGTTATTCCCAAAGCTTCCATGTCTCGGAAGAAGTCCTTGGTGAACTTATCGGCCAGCAGCAAGGGGTCCTCGCCCGACGCATTGGCTCGATTAATGATTTTGTCATCGATGTCTGTTATGTTGACAATGTAGAAGACGCTGTATCCTCTCGCACGCAGATAGCGCGCAATTATGTCGTACGCCAAGTAGGTCCTTGCATGTCCCACATGACTGAAGTCGTACACAGTAGGACCGCACACAAACATCCGGACCCGTTTACCTCGCACGGGTTCGAACCCTTCAACGGACCGAGACAGAGTGTTGTATACTCTCAGGACCAAACCATCTCACTCCTTGTAACCCGGAGAAACTCGGCCGGCCAAGGTTGATTGCGTTTGCCGTCAATCAATCGCAAGAAGCTGGGTACCTTCGCAAACGCGTTCACCCATAGTCCTCGCCGTGAGGCTTCAACTCGCCCAAACATCTAATTAATGTTGTGATGTCGGCAGAGGTTTTCAAGCATTTCGTCAGTCACAGAATGCGCGTGATCTCGCACTAAGATTCTTTTGACAACGCAAAGTGACTTCGCTTCGCCACCCTTACACATATATTGAACTAATCGTTCCCAATCTGCAAAACGGATGATTGCTGACATGGCACAAGTTGTTCTCAAGCCAGAAAGGAAGCGGGATCAACCGATTGTTCAACCTGAAGTGAACATCGGGACGCTTGGCCATGTCGACAACGGAAAGAGCACGCTTGTACAGGCTCTTACCGGAATTTGGACGGCGCGCCACTCGGAGGAACTCAGAAGAGGAATCACGATCCGAATAGGATACGCGGACGCCTTCATATACAAGTGCCCGAAGTGCCGCGGCCCTTACAACTACACGGTCCAAACGAAGTGCCCGAACTGCAGCAGCGAATCCAAATTCGAACGTGCAATAAGCTTCGTCGACTGTCCAGGCCATCACAGCCTTATGGTGACGATGCTCTCCGGTTCTTCGCTCATGGATGGCGCGGTCTTTGTCCTAGCGAGCAATGCAAAATGCCCGCAAGCGCAGGATAGGGAGCATTTGCTTGCAGCTCAAAGCGTTGGAATCAAGAAGCTTGTGATTGTGCAGAACAAGATCGATGTAGTTAGCAAAGAGAGAGCTCTGGAGAACTACAAGGAGATTAAAGCCTTCGTCAAGGGGACGATCGCGGAGGAAGCACCCATTGTACCAATCTCGGCTCAGCACGGAACAAACATAGACGTGCTGCTGCACGAAATCGAAGAACGAATACCTACTCCAAAACGCGATCTGGACGCTCCACCTAGACTCTTCGTCTTGAGGTCCTTTGAAGTTAACAAACCTGGGACGGACATCGAGGATATTTTGGGAGGCGTGATTGGAGGGTCGGTAGTTCAGGGAGTATTTCGCATCGGTGACCAGATCGAGATCAAGCCGGGTATCCCCGTTCAGGAGGGGGGGAAGACGAAATACGAGAAACTCGTCACAACGGTCAGAAGTCTGAGCGCAAGCCGCGGACAAGTGGAGCAGGCAACCAGCGGTGGACTTGTCGGCATCGGGACGGATCTGGATCCATCATTGACGAAGTCCGACGGTCTTGTCGGTAGCGTCGCGGGGAAGGTTGACACCTTGCCACCCACGCTGGAGAAAGTCACGTTGGATGTGCAGCTCTTCGAGAAAGTCGTGGGGACAGAGTTAGCAGTTCCGGTGGAGAAGATACGGACGAACGAACCACTCGTGCTAAACGTAGGGACCACGGTGACGTCGGGGCTGGTCACGTCTGCTCGCGAGAACTTGGCGGATATAGCTCTCCGAAAGTCAGTATGCGCGGAGCCAAGTTCGAAAGTGGCAATAAGTCGGAGAATTGCTGATAGCTGGCGGTTGATAGGCTTCGGAACTCTGAGGGGCTAGAATTGCCCATAAAAGTAGTCTTAGACTCAAATTTCTTGATGATCCCATTTCAGTTCAACCTAGACATCTTCCAAGAGATCGAGTATCTGCTCCAGAAAAAAGTGGATTTCGTCGTCCCATCCGCGGTCAAGACTGAGCTTACTGGAATCTCTTCTAGGGGAGGCGAAGGGGCAGCCGAGGCTTCGCTTGCCCTTCAACTTGCTTCACGCTGCCGCGTCGTAGAAGTCACATTGGATCCTGGGGAAACAGTCGATGATGCAATCTTGAAGGCGTCACAAAAACTGGGCGCGGTTGTAGCGACGACAGATATCGAACTCAAGAAGAGGCTAAGAGATATTAACGTCCCAGTTGTGTACCTGCGCGACAAATCTAAGCTAGAAGTTGACGGAGTAGAACCTGCCTACCTCTAAAGAATCTAGCAGATGGTCGTCCAGAAGGCCAAAGCAATGTTCAGAACGGTAACGGTGGAAGACATAGTTAGGATTCCGCCTCAGAGTTTCGGTCATCCAATCGACAAGGCTGCGAAAGAGCAGATCAAACTGAAGTACGAAAACGTCGTCGACGAGGAACTGGGATACGTTATTCTCGTAGTAGATGTGGATGTTGATCCAGTCGGCAAAATCCTGCCCGGAGACGGTTCGACCTACCACAAAGTCAATTTCAAACTTCTATCATTCTACCCAGAGATGCACGAAGTCGTGGAAGGAGAGGTTGTCGAAGTAACCGATTTCGGAGCGTTTGTGAGGATAGGACCAGAAGACGCACTCTTGCATGTTTCGCAGATCATGGATGATTACATATCATTCGACGAGAAACACGGCGTATTGGTTGGCAAAGAATCCCAGAGGAAGCTCGGCAAAGGCGACAGGGTTAGGGGAAGAATCATAGCCGTCAGCTTCCCGCGCGGCGGGACCGGGGGCAAAATAGGCGTCACAATGCGTCAACCATTCCTCGGAAAACTCGACTGGATAGAAACTGACATCAAAAAAACGAAAGCTGTGCATGAGGAGAAGGCAGCTTGACTGACAAAGCCTGCAAGAACTGCAGGTTCATCAGCAACGGACCGGTCTGCCCAAACTGCAAGTCGACCAATCTCAGCGACGATTGGAGTGGCCTTATCGTGATAATGGACGCGGCGAGCTCCGAAGTCGCCAAGAGAATGGGAATAACCGCTCCAGGCCGCTACGCGGTCAGGGTCCGCTGAGAAGCCTCGCTTCAACGGCAAGTTGTTTGGCGTGCCCAAACTCCTACTGACGGAAGCTCAACGGCAACTACTGAAGAAACCTCTCGGAGAGCTAGTGGTTGGAACGCCCTCTGAGTGTAGCCGCAAAATAAAGGAAGTTCAAGACGCCGAGAAACCGCGTCGACTCATTCTCGTCGGTGACACTGTCTCCAGGAACGCCAACCAATTTGGGATAAAGCCTGACGTGATGATTATCGATCACAAGGAAAAGAGGAGCAAAGCAGTGGAATTCACTTACGAGAAGACGCGAGTTTTCAGAACGCGAAACGAACCTGGAACCATCGATCTGCTTGCATGGAACGCAATCGCGGAAGCAATAGAGAAGGGCGATAGTGTCGTCATTGTGGACGGAGAGGAAGACCTTCTAGCCTTAGTGGCGGTGGCTGCCGCGCCAGAGGGATCTCTGGTTGTCTACGGACAACCCGAAGAAGGCGTAGTCCTCGTACGAGCCTCAATGGAGATGAAGAACGAAATCAGACGTATAGTCGACAACATGCAAAGGGCAGACTGAGCCTATTTCTTGCCCTTAACGAAATCAGTGAAGGCACAGGAACCACAGGTCCAGCGTTCGACAGGGTTCATGTGGAAAGCCATTATGCTTCCGCACCGCGGACACTTACGGTTCTTCAGTTTAATCGTGTTCTTGTCTGAGTCAACTTCATAGAGGGCGCCCTGACGTGCTTTGGGGGCTTTCTTTTCGCTCACTTCGCCTCAGCCTCTTTCTTAGGAGCCTCAGAGGGTGCTTTCGTCTCTGGCTTGGCTTTCTCTTCCTTCGGCTTCTGCCCTTTGGGTTTCTCCGCCTTGGCCTTCGGTTCAGCCTTCTTAGCTTCCTCTTCTCTAACGCGTTTGCGCTCTTCGGGTGGAAGATTTCTTATCTGAATATACTTGGGGACGGTGCGCTGGGCCATCTGTGGGTCGTCGTATACCTGCACCTCACACTGTGCACTCTGAGTTCCTGTGTTGGTTTGAACATCAATGATATAGACGCTCTCAGGTTTGGCACCATACTTTGAGGCAACAGCTTTCCTCAAGTCTATTCTGGACGGGGTTCCTGCGCCGTCGTGATCGACCTCAGCGTGGACTTCCTTCCGCTTCAGGAGGGCATTGTACTCTTCGTGTTTGATCTTAAGCTCCATTTCTTATCAGCCTACTTTCCTTTCTTCGTTGCCTTCTTCGAAGGCTTCTTCGCCCGAGCCTTTTCGGGTGGTTTCTGTTTCGCCGGCTTCGGCACTTCGATCGGGGGCTTTACCTCAACGGCCGGTTTTGGTTCCGTCGGAGGCTTCTTTTCCGCTTCTGTTTCCCTCTTCGCTGTGAAGTTGATTTGATAGGTCTCGTCTGAGATTATCCGTCCTCGGACCAACTTTCTTCTTCTCTCCCCATGTCTTGTCGGTCTGAAACCAGGTCCAGATGAGAGAACGATGTATTTCTTCACTCCCCCATGTACGTCAGCTCTCATGGGAATTCCATTCTTGTCGCATCCGCCTGAGATGAGGAACCTGCCTTGTCCAATTCCGAGGGCTGAGCCGTCTATTGTTTCGCCGAGCGAACGTCCAACTAATGCGTGGGCTCGGGATCCCTCGATCTCACTGACGGCTGACTTGCCAGTAGTAGGGTCGGAAATTATGAGTTTGAACTTCGCCATGATCTTGACCTGTGTCTATCCCGCGGAGCGATACTACGCCTTGTATGCCTTTTATTAACGTTGCCAGATAACGAGCTCGGAGACTAGTGGTTCCTCGAACTCCTGAGAAACGTCTTCAATTCTGAAATGCTAAGAAACGCCAGTTCCTTTCGTTCAGGACTGACAGTCTCAAGCCAGATGTGTCTCGCCTTCTTACCCTCAATTTCTTGCAGGAACTGCTCCACGGTCAACGGGAGAACAGACGCGGGCATTTCGCCTCTGCAAGTTCGTTGTACAAGATCCTGCCTCTCGCGTCGTCCAAGTGACCCTTCGAATTTGAAATAGTTCACCTTCTCTTTGGGGGAGTGCAGGATTCCGAAGGTGGATGCGTCCTTCAACTCTAGCAAAAGCATCGAATATTGATGGATCTCACTTATCACTTGAAGGACGTCATTCGCGGAGATCATCGTCCATCATTATCCGACTTCGCGACGACTGGGCTTCGAATGTCAGGCGCACAGTCCCTATTCAAGTTTGGCAACCCGCCGTGACTTGGTTGGGTAGAGAAAATCGATAAGTCCTTTTTCCGGACAGGAACGGGCGCGGAAAGTAGGAGCCACGTGGCTTCAGAGCCCGCGAAATTTGGGCAGAAATGTTCTTAAAAGGCTCGCCGGTGGTTACGCTAGCCGATTGGCAAATGAAGCAGTGAAGCGAATGCCAAAACCATTCTACGTTAAGTTCGAAATTCCCAAAGAATTGTCTGACAAAGCTTACCAAGTTGTTCAGGTGGCAAAGGACTCCGGCAAACTCCGGAAAGGCACGAATGAAAGCACAAAAGCCATAGAGCGTGCTGTTGCGAAGCTTGTTGTGATAGCGGAGGATGTTGATCCGCCTCAGGTTGTAGCACATCTACCCATTCTATGCGAGGAAAGGAAGATATCGTATCTTTTTGTGCCCAGCAAGCTTGAGCTCGGCAGAGCTGCCGGAATTGATGTTGGGTGCGCAGCGGTATCTGTGTTGGATGGTGGCGAGGCAGCAAAGACACTCAAAGAGATTATTGATGCGACAGACCTGCTTAGAAAAGGCGGAGCCAAAGCGTAAACATGAGTACGGCGAGAGAGCGAGCAGAAGAAGCAATCACGCCAGCCGAAGTGACTCAAATTATCGGCAGGACCGGCGTAACGGGCGAAGTCATTCAAGTACGAGTCCGAATCCTGGAAGGTCGTGACAAAGGGCGAGTCATTACCAGAAACGTCAAAGGCCCCATCCGAGCGGGCGACGTCCTTATGCTCAGAGAGACTGAGAGGGAAGCCAAGAAGATCAGGTAGGGAGCCGCGTCTGAAACTTGCCCAGGACCTTCACATGTTCTTTCTGCGGAAAGGACTTCCCTCAAGCCACAGGCATCATGTTCGTTCGGAATGACGGGTCGATACTATACTTCTGTTCGTCAAAGTGCAGAAAGAGCCTCATGGTCTACAAGCGTGACCCCCGCAAGCTGAAGTGGACCGTCTACTACGGCAAGAAGGAAAGAGGAAAGTAAGTGCAAAATCTTTGCAAACCGAGCAAACATTTTCCTTCCTGAAACCCGAATCCGTAATGAGAGGGTTAGTTGGCGAGATCATCTCACGATTCGAAAGGAAAGGCCTACTCTTAGTTGCAGGCAAGCTAATCCAAATGTCCGCCCAGCAAGCTGAGAAGCTGTACGAGATGCACAAGGGCAAGCCATTCTTCAAAGAACTTGTATCACATGTAACATCGGGTCCTGTATTCGTCATGATATGGGAAGGACCGAACGCCATCGCGGTCGTCAGAAATCTTGTGGGCGCAACAAATCCGGTGAACGCTGCGCCCGGCAGTATCCGGGGCGATTATGCATTGACGGTAACCCCGAATGCTATACATGCTGCAGATTCCAAAGAGAATGCAACGCGTGAGCTTTCGATCTTCTTTTCTCCGAGCGAAATTGCGCGATATTCGAAACCCACAGAAAGCCAATACTTGTTGAAGTAGTCTAGAAGCCCCAAAGGGGGTTTTCTTGTCTTTTGAGTTGAATTAGCTCTTTGACTGTTTCCTGGTCGGTCTCTGTGAGTTCCGAAGGGAACTTGGTCATGAGCGTCTTGAGGTGCCGTTCGGGAACGTCGGTGTATATGACATCTCCTTCGGATATGTTGCGACCAACAACTCCATCTTCGATTGAAACAGCAACCTGCATTCCAACCTGCGCCTCGGGGACATCATTTCCCTTATCCTGTATTCTTTGAACTTCCCCCAGCTTTCTGCCAGAATTAGAAATGACAGGGTACTTTGGTTTCAAACGGCCTGACAGGATTTCCACGCCAACTATTGCGGGCTTGCTTCTTCTGAAAATGAATCCGGACAAAACCCTCGCCTTGCAGGGACGGACCAAGGAGTCAAGCTCCGCCTTGACTCCTGCCGCACGTTGCTCCTCGCTCCATCTCAAGTACTCTTCAATCATATGGTAGATTATATCGGACTTGAATATCGGAATGCCACTGGCTTTAGCTTCAACTTCTGCATCCGGCAGAATTCTGACATTGAAAGCCAGTACAGCGGCAAGTAGACGATCTTCCGGGCTGACTGCCTCCACCTCGACTATGTCGCGCTTTGATACGTCCCCGATGTCTGCCAGACGTATTTGCACGCCGTGGCGTGAGAGCGCTTCGGTGACTGCTTCCAGAGATCCCAATGTATCCGTCTTTAGCACTATTCCAGACTTCTCGGTCTTGATTCGCAGCTTCTCCACTTCGTCGTCAATAATCCGCACGTATTCCTTGGCATTCTTTGCTTTGGGAACCGCGTAAAGTGGTGACCCTGCAAGGGCGGTCTCCAAGTTTGGTGCTGCAACTTTGACACCGGAGGCGGCTGAGACTCGTCGGACGCTGGTGAAGCGGTCCCGAGGGTCGCGGATCTCGTCGAGAGGTTTCGGGACCAAGATTGCACGCACTTCTGTGACGATGGGATGGTCGCGACCGCCGATTACTATTGTGTCATCGATTTTTAGAGAGCCGTCATAAATGATGCAATTAATGGTGGTCCCAAGCCCGGGCTCGTCCTTGACTTCAAGGACAGTCCCCCTGGCCGGACCTGATGTTACCAGAAGCACGTTGGAGAGGTAGGCTTGAGTCAATCCAGTAAGAATTGCGAGAAGTTCAGGAATTCCTTCTCCGGTCTTTGCACTGACAGGGATGATCGCAACTGTCTGAGTAAAATCCGATATTCTGTCGAATCTTTCCGCTCGGAATCCAAGTCTCGACAGGGTTCCGAGAATCGTGTATACCCTATTGTCCAGGTCAGTCTGAACCTCGGGGAATTGTGAGCCAAGTGAGGCGGAAAACGATGATTCAGGTTGAGATTTCCATCCCGGGATCGCATCCACTTTGTTTGCAGCAACTATGAAGGGTGTCTTTCGGCTCTTCAAAATGCCAATTGACTCAACAGTTTGAGGCTCGATGCCCTTGGTCACGTCGACAACCAAGATTGCGATGTCCGCTGCGGATCCGCCTCTGCGCCTAAGGTTCGAGAAGGTTTCGTGACCCGGCGTGTCAATGAAAAGGAGGCCTGGTACCTTAAGCTCGAAATGGTACTTCAGTAACAGGTCGCCGCAAATCGCCTGAATTGTAGCACTGGGGAGGAGACTTGCCCCTATCCACTGCGTGATCTGACCTGGCTCCCTTTTGGCAACTGTAGTGCCTCTCAACTTGTCGAGCAGCGTTGTCTTTCCATGGTCAACATGGCCAAGTACTACTACGATTGGTTGGCGGAGTGTCAAGACTATCACGCAGCGGTATTTTCCATCCTTTGTAGACGAAAGTTTGCCCTTAAAGTTAGTTGCACAGGTTATTACATTCGATTCCATACGTTGACGCGGCGCCCCTAATCTAATGACCCTTCAACAACCTAACGTGTTCAATGACCTTGCCAAACCAATACGAGAGGCGCTAGAAGAGCGCGGGTTCCTCTCCCCGACCGATCCACAACTGAAGGCGATCCCAGAGATCCTAGCAGGAAAGAATGTTCTCCTGATCTCCCCTACAGCGTCTGGAAAGACTGAGGCAGCAGTTCTGCCTGTTCTGAGCAAGTACATTTTGAATCGGAGCGAGGAACCTGGCATAAAGATTCTCTACATCACGCCACTCCGAGCCTTGAACCGTGATATGCTCGAAAGATTCGAGTGGTGGGGTAAGCGGTTGGACCTCAAGATCGCAGTTAGGCATGGCGATACAGAGACCAAGGAGAGGACGTTTCAAGCGAAGAGTCCTCCCGACATGTTGATCATAACGCCTGAAACGCTTCAGGCAATTCTCACGGGGCGTGTGATGAAACGCCACCTGCGGGCTGTCAAGTATGTCATCATCGATGAAGTTCATGAATTGGCGGAAGACAAGCGCGGAAGCCAGCTGGCGTTGGGCCTTGAGAGGCTACGTTGGGCGACCATGCAGGAATTTCAGATAATCGGCCTATCTGCCACGATCGGTACACCCGACAAAGTTGCCAGGTTCCTGGTCGGGAACGGGAGAGAGGCAACGATAGTTCACGTCCCAGTTGGAAGGCAGATCCACTTGGAGGTGACGTGTCCCACTCCGGAAGCAAGAGATGTGGAACTCGCATCGAAGCTCTACACTCACCCTGAGGTGGCCGCGCGTCTACGACTCATGCGTACTCTAATCGAGAATCATCGTTCAGTGATACTGTTCACAAACACGAGAGCAATTGCCGAAATTCTTGCGAGCAGAATGAAAATCTGGGACGTGGACTTTCCAATCTCAATCCATCATGGCTCTCTAGCAAAACCTTCAAGGATTAGCGCAGAAAGGGGGCTGAAGGATGGCCAACTGCGCGGACTTGTAGCCACGTCCTCCCTAGAACTTGGAATCGACGTTGGCAGCGTGGATTTCGTAATTCAGTACATGAGTCCACGCCAAGTCACCAGGCTCATCCAGCGCGTCGGCAGAAGTGGTCACCGTATTGGCAGAATAGCCGACGGCGTCATCGTAGCGCTCGATTCTGATGACACGCTAGAGGCTATGGTGATCGCACGAAGAGCGCTTGAAGAGAACTTGGAGCCTGTCTCAGTTCCAGAAAAGCCTCTGGACGTGATGGCGCACCAACTCGTAGGGCTTCTGATACAGAAGGGCAGGTGGTACATCCATGAAGTCATGGAGATATTCAAGAAGGCCGACCCATATCGCGACCTAACGGAGCAAGACCTGATCGGCGTCCTGAACTACATGCACACACGGTACCCACGGCTCGCATGGTTCTCCCCCCAGGACAGCGTAATCCTCAGACCGCGCAGGCTCAAAGCGCTATTCACATACTACTTCGGCAAGCTCTCCATGATACCCGACGAGAAACAATACCTGATAATCGACCAGACGAACGATGAAGCTGTCGGCGTATTGGATGAAGCATTTATCGCGGAGTATGGCGAGCCCGGAAGAAAGTTCATCGTCCGTGGAAGCCCATGGCGAATGATGAGCATTCGAAGCGACAAGATCTATGTCAACCCCATCAAAGACCCCACGGGTTCGATCCCAAGCTGGGTTGGAGAGGAGATTCCAGTTCCATTCGAGATCGGGCAAGAAGTCGGATCAATCAGAAGATATGTCGAGCGCGAGGCACAGTCAGGAAAGGCTGAGTCAAAGATTGTTGAAGATCTGTGCCAGAGATATCCCGCCGGCGTCGAGACAATGCGCCGAGCTCTCAGCGAAACCTTCGAACAGATCTCGCTAGGTCTCGAACTACCGACAGATACACGAGTAATCATTGAAGACTGGGAAGACTTCGCGATAATCAATGCTCACTTCGGACTGCTCGTGAACAGGACTCTCGCGAGACTGGTCGGTCACGTTCTCTCGGAGGAGCTTGGTCAAACGGTTGGCGTGCAGCAGGATCCCTACAGAATTGTCGTGCAAACCTCTGGTGCAGCAAACGGAACCAAAGTTGCACAAGTACTTGAACAGCTTGCGAAGATGAATCTCGACGTTTTGATTGCTGAAGCCTCGAAAAAGACAGGGCTGTTCAAACGGAGACTGGTTCATGTAGCGAGGCGGTTTGGTGCAATCACGCGGTGGGTGGAGTTCGGGAGCATTAACCTCAAGCAGCTGATGAGGAGCTTTGAGGGCACGGTGATTATGGAGGAAGCATTCAAGGAGACCTTGGAAAAGGATCTAGATGTGTCAAACACCCTGCGAGTCTTGCATCAGATCGGCAGCAGTATTGAAGTGAAGGTTGCTCCAAGCGCAAGAAAGGCAAGCCCTATCGCGAGGGTTGGGATAGAGAGAATCAGTCGAAAGACCGACCTCATACCGCCGGAGAAGATGAAACGAATCCTGCTAGAGTCGACAAAAGTCAGGATTCTGAATGAATCAAGAACCCTAGCGTGCCCGACCTGCTTTGGCTATGCTGAGATTCTAAGAGTGAAGAACTTATCGGAGGATTTTTCCTGTCCCAGATGCAAGAAGGGTAGACTCGGTGTTACGACTGAGACGCCTGAGTTCTTTGAGAGAATTGAGAAGAAAAAGGGTCGAAATCTCTCTGAGACCGAGGAACGAGTTATCGAGGACCTCAAAGCTTCCGGAGTCCTGCTGCAGAAACATGGAAAGGTCGCGGCGTACGTGATGGCGGGAAGAAGGATCGGCCCCGGAGAGGCTAAAGTCGTTCTTCGCCGGACAAAGACTGTTTCGGATCGACTCTACGAAGCAATCATGCAAGCCGAGAAACGTGTTCTTCGAAGACGCTTCTGGTGAGGGCTCTGGTTGTCCGTAAGGACGATAAGCAAGTCACTGACTCAGGCTTGTGGGCGATGAAGATAGCTGGTATTGGAGCAGTTGATGCTCGGAGAAACCAGACCTGAGCCCAATTAATCCAGCTACGACGTGGTTTGGAACATTTTTTCTCAAAAGCAGAATTTTGTTTGGTCAGGTTGGGTGGTAGCTTTTAAATAAAAGCACTGTTGTTCATGAGTCCGCTGAATTTTGGAGGAAATGAAAATTGTCTAACAAAGCAATCACACGCGTGCAAACAGCTGTCGTTCTAGTCATAATCATCGCCGCGGTCGCCGCAGGAGCCTACATCACTAGTCAACCGTCAGCGCCACCTACCACGACAACGACTACAGGGCCACCACCGATTGTGTTCAAGGACACCCTAATTATGGGGACCACGGACGCAGTTGAGGTTAGTCTCGACCCAGCTGAATCCTACGACTACTTCGGTTGGGAAATCATACAATCAACAGGTTCGTCCCTCGTAGACGTAAGACCAGGTTCACCTGCAGGTCCGTCGGACATCGTTCCCGCCCTTGCAACGAGCTGGGAAGTGAGTTCTGACGGTCTAACTTGGACCTTCAACCTTAGACAAGGCGTGAAGTTCCAAGACGGAACCGAATTTACAGCGAACGATGTCAAGTATTCCTTCGACCGCAACGTCTTCAAGTTGGCAATTCCGGAAGGCCCACAGGTTGGCATTGGTTACGGCGACATCATAAAAAGTGTCGACGCCATGTCACCGACCCAGGTCGTCTTCCATCTCAACATCCCATTCTCGCCATTCCTATCCTTAATGGCGGCCCAGTCTTCCTACATTGTCAATCCGAAGCTCGCTCCTGAGGACCATGCCGTCGCCTACAAAGAGGGAGACGCACGGGCCAGCAGCCCAATGGACCTTGGTCCATATGTGCTGTCAAGTTGGGTTAGAGTTGCCGGAAAGGACAACGAGATGCGGCTGGACGCGAATCCCAACTACTGGAACGTTAGCGGTGGGTACCCCAAGACCCCGCACATCATCATCAAATTCTACAGTGACGCGACCACACTTCGTTTGGCAATTGAGTCTGGTGAAGTTGATATTGCTTTCAGGCAGCTGAGAGCCTCTGATATCAACGATCTCAAGACGAAGACAAACGTCAAGGTGTGGGAGGGTATCGGAGCATTCATTCAGTACCTTGTCTTCCAGGAAAAGATGAAACCACTGGACAACCCCGAGATCAGAAGAGCGATCGCAGCAGCCGTCGACAGACCAACACTTACGAATACGGTCTTCCTCGGCCAGTCGAAGCCACTTTACAGCATGATACCCAACGGAATGGCAGGACACACAGACGCATTCAAACAGCTTGGTGATGCCAACTATGCTTTCACCAGGGAAGCACTTGCCAAGTACGGCTATAACGAAAACAACAAGTTGAAGCTAGACTTGTGGTATGAGTCATCAGGACATTATCCACAAAGCCCCGATCAGGCTACCGTTCTCAAATCGTCCTTGGAAGGAAGCGGCGTCATTCAAATTGAGCTCAAGAGCGCTGATTGGCCAAGCTACCGCGTCAACAGAAACCAAGAGATAATGCAGATGTACATCCTAGGCTGGTATCCAGACTACGTCGATGCCGACAACTACATGTTCCCATTCCTGCACTCAGTCGGTGGATCATGGATCCACATGAACTACAACAATCCACAAATGGACGATCTGATTAACCAGGCAAGAGCCAAGACCGACGCGGCAGAACGGACCCAGTTGTACGCGCAAGCACAAGAACTATTCGCACAAGACGCGCCAATAGTTCCGCTGTTCCAGGGAACGGCATGGGCCGTCACGAAGCCAAACGTTGGAGGAGTTGTTCTTGACATCAGTCAGAGCTGGCGACACTGGTTAGTGTATGCCACTGAGGGACCTGCCCCGCTTCTCCAGATTGGTTGGCTCGCGTCAATCATTACCCGATTCGCCACTGAGCAGTAAACATAAATTCCCAGACCTCCATCCCCCTTTTATTATGAGTCTCAGATCGTACGTTATCGCGCGCGTTCTTCTCACGATACCAATGCTCCTGCTATTGTTGACCTTGGTATTTCTGATCACCCGAGTACTTCCCGGGGACCCCGTGCTCCTGCATTTCGAGAAGCAGGCAAAGCCTGAAGCGGTGGAGGAATTTCGGCAGAGACTCGGCTTAGACAAGTCGCTGCCCGAACAGTACGTGGACTATCTGACCGGCGTGCTGCGGGGAGATCTAGGAAAATCCATGCAGGACTTTTCACCTGTCGCCCAGCAGATCTTCTCGGCCTTTCCAGCCACTTTGGAACTTGCGATCTTCGGTATGATCATAGCGGTAGTTCTCGGAATTTTCCTTGGCGTTAGGTCGTCGCGATCGTACAATACTGGTGAGGATCATGTGATTCGGACGTTCGGCATAGCGACGTACGCCATTCCAGTATTCTTTCTAGGCATGGTGCTGCAGCTGGTGTTCAGTATTCAACTCCATTGGTTCCCAAGTGGAGGGCGAATCTACCCGGGAAGTGAGCCTCTTGGCTTGAATTTGGGTGGTTTTCATCTGGCCACTGGTTTGTACACGGTGGACAGCTTACTTGAGGGAAACCTGAGCAAGTTTGTGCAGGCATTACGGTACCTGTTCCTACCTTCCTTCGCACTAGGATTGGTGCTCTGCGGGATATTCATCAGATTAACGAGAACCAGCATGCTGGAAACCCTACGCCTTGATTTTGTTACTGCCGCCCGGGCAAGAGGTCTGAAGGAAAGGACTGTAGTCTACACTTATGCCCTTAGAAACGCGTTCCTTCCGATCCTGACCATGATGGGACTCCAGTTTGCAGCATTACTCGCCGGCGCTATTCTCACAGAAACAACATTCTCATGGCCTGGACTTGGTAGATATCTGGTTGACAGAATCGCCTTCAGAGACTACACGGCGATACAGGGCGCGGTAGTCTTTTTCGGTTTACTCGTTGCACTCGTGAGCTTGATGGTAGATATTCTCTATGCCTATTTGGATCCGAGGATAAGACTCTAGGCGGTACGACAAGTGCAGACAGAAAGAGGGAGGATAATTGTACAGCTTATTCCACAGTTTGTCAGACTCAGCAAAAGAGGCATGGCCGGTTGGACCGTCCTGATCGGCTCCGTTATAGTGGTCGCCGTTGTCGGGATGACGCTACTCGCCCCATGGATCGCGCCTCATAACCCAATAGCGATCAACGTGGGTCCAATAATGGCCGCGCCCAGCAGCGAATTCCCACTCGGCACGAATCATCTCGGCCAGGACATGCTAAGCAGAGTGATCTGGGGAGGTTCCATGGTCCTCCAAGTCGCGCTAATCTCAGTTGCGATGTGTGTCGCCGTTGGAGTGCCAATCGGCCTGCTCGCATCATACGCCGGTGGAAATACTGACAAGGGGACTTCACTCGTAATGGACAGCATCTACGCGTTTCCCGGACTGGTTCTTGCGATCGCGATAGCTGCAATGCTCGGACGCGGAGTTCTGAATATGAGCTTGGCAATAGCAGTTGTCTACGTTCCCTCATACTACCGAATCGTGAGAAGTCAGGTCCTCACAATCAAAGAGCTCTCGTACGTTGAGGCAGCGAGGGCACTCGGCGCAAAGAGTCGGTCAATCATTCTGAGATATGTTATGCCGAACGTCGTCCCATCAGTTGTGAGCGTCGCTACGATCAACTTCGCCGACGCGATCCTGACTGCGGCAGGTCTTACCTTTGTAGGACTTGGGCTCTCAGTTGCCGTCCCCGATTGGGGCTGGGACCTAACATATGGTAGACAGCTTCTGCCTGCTGGGGCATGGTGGGTCATCGCTTTCCCCGGTCTCATGATAGTTCTCCTCGCCTTGGGCTTCACCCTCATCGGCGAAGGGTTGAGCGAACTCTGGAGCCCAAGACTCGAGCAGTGAGCTGAAAGACATGCCCCTGCTCGAAATAAACTCATTAACAGTCGACTACCCGACACGCGTCGGAACCGTGAGAGCCGTCGACCGCGTTTCAATCTCCCTGGAGAAAGGTCAGACTTTAGGCATAGTTGGAGAGTCGGGCTGCGGAAAGTCAACACTCGGGCTTGCTGTAATCCGCCTCGTGCCTTCACCAGGCATAATGACCGAAGGCAGCATTATGATCGATGGCACAGACATTATGCGCCTCTCCAATAATGAGGTGCGCGAGCTAAGGGGGAAGGTCGGCTTTATCTTCCAAGATCCAATGACCTCCCTGAACCCTGTTAAGAGAATAGGAGACCACTTTGTCGAATTCATCCGCACCCACGAGAAAGAAGTGAGTCGACAAGAAGCGCTCGAAAAGACCGGCAAGATTCTTGAAAGCCTCGGTATACTCCGCGAACGGACAACTGATTACCCTCACCAATTCAGCGGTGGCATGAGACAGCGGGTAATGATCGGCTTGGGCCTGGCGCTCAACCCAAAGCTGCTGATTGCAGATGAGCCAACAACTTCACTAGATGTGATCGTGGAGGCACAAATCCTAGAACTCATGAACAAACTCAAGAAAGACTACGATCTCACACTGATTCTCATCACTCACAACATAGGAATTGTGGCAGAGATGAGTGACTTGATTGCGGTGATGTATGCAGGGCGTGTAGTTGAATTCGGTCCCACCGAGCAAATCTTCGAAAACCCACTGCATCCCTATACGAAAGGCTTGCTGGAATCGGCCCCGAACATTTTGCATCCCGAACGGTCAATGCACCCTATTCCAGGTTCACCTCCAGACCTAATTAGTCCCCCTCCCGGATGCAAGTTTCACCCACGTTGCCCACATGCCTTCGAACCCTGCCCACTGCGCGAACCTTTTCTAGTAATGAAAGAACGCCGATTCGTCGCTTGCCATCTATACGATTAGGCGGAAGTCATCGTGCCTCCATTTGTTGAAGTCAACAACCTAACGAAGCATTTTCCAGTCCAGAAGGGTTTCCTCGAAGCAATGTTCTCCGGCAAAAGGGATTTCGTCCGCGCGGTTGATGGAATCAGCTTCTCCATCAAAAAAGGGGAAACCTTCGGCCTAGTCGGTGAAAGCGGCAGTGGCAAAACAACCACGGGACGAATCCTCGTGCGGTTGATTGAGCCAACATCGGGCGAAATCAGATTCGATGGGCAACCAGTTACCCGCATGAATGCTGAAGAAGCACAGACGTTTAGGCGTCGCGCCCAAATCGTATTTCAGGATCCAGCAGCCGCGCTTAACCCTAGAATGACGGTTGGCAATGCGATCAAGCACGCCCTGGATATTCACGGGATAGGCTCCGACATCGAAAGAAGGGAAGAGGTTCTGCGCATGCTGAAGAGAGTTGGGCTCACCCCTTCCGAGAACTTCCACAACAAATATCCACATCAGCTCAGTGGTGGACAACGCCAGCGCGTTGTAATTGGACGGGCTATGATCCTAAAACCCCAGTTCGTCGTAGCAGATGAACCAGTGGCCATGGTCGATGTTTCAATTCGTGCACAGATCCTGGATCTTATGGTTTCCCTCAAACAGGAGTTGGGACTGACATATGTTTTCATCACTCACGACTTAGCAACGGCCAATTATTTCTGCGATAGAATTGCGATAATGTACTTGGGCAAGATCGCGGAGATCGGACTGAGGGGAGAAGTCTTCAAATCACCGAAACATCCCTACACCGTTGCTCTCATGTCCGCAATTCCAGTTCCAGATCCAAAACACAAACCCGAGAGATTGATTCCGCGGGGCGAGATCCCCAGTCCTATCACTCCACCGTCCGGTTGTCGTTTTCATCCACGATGCCCCAAGGCATTCAACCGCTGTCCAAATGAAGACCCTGGCATGACGAGAATTACATCGACCCATGAGGTCGCGTGTCACCTGTTTGATGAGACGAAGGCTGGTTAACAACATACGCCTCAAATTAGCTGAGCACCAACCGTTGGCGTCTGGGGAAGCAGAAACGAGTTCGGTGACAGGGAAAAGCTAGGTCGTTTCTTACTGCACGGGCATGACATACGAATGAAGAAGGTCCGCATGAGAACGTGAACCCGAACTTACACAACTGTTTGCTCAGATTTCGCTTCACCTTGCTCATAGTTGGGTCGAGTCTATTCGTGAGCTCCTTGGCATACGGTATCTTGCCCGAGATGTTACCGCTCCACATCGGTCTGCCGTCGCTCGCAATATACACCTTCATTGGCATAATTTCGATAACTCTGCTGGCTGTGTATTTGGGAGATCGAGACTAAGTTCGGGCAATGCATCGAGATGCCATGTGATTTCGTCTACCCATTCCGTGTGCCTAGAATTGCGCGCAATGAAAGATTCGTGAACGTCCAAAGTATCTAACACGCAATATGGTGCATGCCATTTGTCTGATGGGCTTCCTGAACCTCGAACCAATCTGACCTTCACCTTTGAGGTGGGGACGGAGGCCTTCGCATTTCCCACTTCTTCGTTTTCACGAATCCTAGTCGGCGATAAAACTCCTCAGTTCCGTCGAGCGGGATGACAGCGAACTCACTCTCAGGATAGCTCTCGATTACTGCTCTGATCAAGGTGGATCCTACACCCCTGCTTTTGTGGGCTGCAGAAACGTTGAGATACAGAATCGTATGCTGTGCGCGGGTCGTACTCGCCAGAACAGTCAGACCTACGATCTCGTCGTCCGCCGTAGCAATCCAGAATTCGTGACCTGCTCCTATTACATTGAACTCAATAGACGCAGGTGTGACAGAAAGGTCGCTTGCCAGTCTTAACTTCGAGAGATCATCGACGCTGCCTCGCCGATATTCAATTGTAGGTGTCATTCGCGA
>Ga0209322_10000093_pt1 | contig 43975 bp, 49 predicted proteins | sample Rifsed19ft1_FD_184013 | JGI IMG/M metagenome (GOLD analysis project Ga0209322, IMG submission 184013) | Soil microbial communities from Rifle, Colorado, USA - sediment 19ft 1 (version 2) | ecosystem: Environmental > Terrestrial > Deep subsurface > Rock core/Sediment | place: Rifle, Colorado... | reverse complement strand
TAAATGGAGCGGGTGATGGGAATCGAACCCACGCATCCAGCTTGGAAGGCTGGAGTTCTACCATTGAACTACACCCGCGCGATTTCCTGTTATACTGGTGGAGAGGGGAGGATTCGAACCTCCGAAGGCTGAGCCAGCAGATTTACAGTCTGCCCCCTTTGGCCGCTCGGGAACCTCTCCATGGCAGAACCCATATTTTAAGCCTGCCGGCTCCTTAGTACAGGAAACGGGTCAGTCCAAGTCGAGAACGAAAGCTCCGGGAGAATGGAACAGGCGAGTGAACCAGCCCTTGAAAAAACCCTCCGGACTCTTAACCGCCGGTAGCAACAGCGATCTGGAGCTGGCGATGGGATTCGAACCCGCAACCTGCTGATTACAAATCAGCTGCTCTACCGTTGAGCTACGCCAGCGTAAGTACTGGAGAAAACGAGAAATTAGAAAAAAGGCAGACCCCGCCTCTCCAGACGGCGAAAACTGAATTTAAATATATAAATCACAAGCTCTGCTTTGTCAAGGGCTTTTTTTGCAGGCGGGCAGAGAAAAAAGAAGCCAAATCGCTTGTCTCCGTCTCCCCCACAGGAGACAACCTTACAATTCTAACACGCTTTCGGCATAACGCAAAAATTATTTAGACGCCCCTGCCCCTGAGCGCATTTGCAGAAAGGCCTCTATGAACGGGTCGAGGCTGCCGTCGAGCACCGGGTCTATGTTGCCGGTCTCAAAGCCTGTCCTGTGGTCCTTGATGAGCCTGTACGGCTGCATGACGTACGACCTTATCTGGTTCCCCCAGGCGATATCCCGCTTATCCTTGGTGAACTCCTGCATCTTCTCTTCCTGCTCCTTGAGCTTGAGCTCGTAGAGCCGGGCGCGCAGGAGCTTCATGGCGACCGCCCTGTTCTTGTGCTGGCTCCTCTCGTTCTGGCACTGGACCACTATGCCTGTCGGCATGTGGGTTATGCGGACGGCTGAGTCGGTCTTGTTGACGTGCTGGCCTCCGGCGCCGCTCGCGCGGAAGGTGTCCACCCTTAAATCCGCCTCGTTTATATCGACCTCGACGTCCTCCTCTATCTCCGGGTAGACGAAGACCGAGGCAAAGGAGGTATGCCGCCTCTTGTTTGCGTCGTAGGGGGAGATCCTCACGAGCCTGTGCACGCCGCCCTCCGCCTTCAGGTACCCGTAGGCGTACTCGCCCGAGACGGTGAATGTGACGCTCTTTATCCCGGCCTCTTCGCCGGGCTGGAAGTCGAGGACCTCGGTCCTGTAGCCCCTCTGCTCCGCCCACCTCATGTACATTCTGAGCAGTATGTCGGCCCAGTCCTGCGCCTCTGTTCCGCCGGCGCCGGGGTGTATCGCTACTATGGCATTCGAGGGATCGTGCTTGCCCGAGAGCATCCTCTGTATCTCGGCCTTCTTTATGGCCTCCCTTGCTTCCCTTATCTTCTCGCCGGATTCTTTAGCCACCGAGGCGTCATGCGCCTCGTCGGCAAGCTCGAGGAGCACCTCGGCCTCCTCGACGAGCAAGGCTATCCTCCGGAGGGCGTCCACCCCGGTCGTGAGCTCGGCCTTCCTCTTCGTGAGCTTCTGCGCCTCTTCGGGGTTTGTCCATACGGCCGGCTCCGAGAGCCTGGCGTCTATCTCGTGGAGCTCGTCTGTCCTGGCAGCCTGGTCAAAGAAAGCTCCTTAGGTCGTCATACTTCTCCTTCACGCCCTGAAGGTCTTCCTTCAATTCCTCAAACATCTCTCCTCCTCCTGAACCTGGTCCCTATGAAAACGCCAGTGATTATCGTCGAGCCCCACGCGAACAGGTCTCCGTACGAAGTATAAAACGTAAGCCCTCCCTGCCTCAAGCGGACGTCGTCGGTTATGACAGTCCTCTCGAAAAGCCCGGTCCGCTCCCTTATCCTTCCGTTCGGGTCTATTACGGCGCTTATGCCGGTGTTGGCCGAGCGCACGAGGAAGGTCCTGTTCTCTACCGCCCTGAAGACGGACATCTGGAAGTGCTGGTAAGGGGCCGACGTGTAGCCGAACCACGCGTCGTTGGTGATATTGGCGAGCATCGTGGCCCCGTTCTTGACATGCCCCCTCGCTATCTCCGGGAATATCGATTCAAAGCAGACAAGAGTGCCGATGCCTCCGCCCTCGAAGGCTATCGGAAGAGGCCCGGGGCCAACGCTAAAATCCCCGATGCCCGCGGTGAGCTTCCCGAACGGGAGTATGCCCCTCAAAGGCACGTATTCGCCGAATGGCACGAGGTGGAACTTTTCGTACTTGCCGACTGTCTCGCCCGCGCTGTTGATGAGAAAGGCGCTGTTGAAGTACCTGACCTCGTTGGTCGCTGGATTATAAGTATAAGACGGGCTCCCAGTCAATATGAATGAGCCGGTCTTCCTCGCGAGCTCGCCTACAGGGCCTTCCTCTATCTTCTCCGGCTCGTAATAGAACGGTATCGCTGTCTCCGGCCATATGATGAGCTTCGCGAAACGCCCTGAAGCCTTCTCGGTAAGTCCGGTGTAGATATCGAGGGTCTCCTCCTGGTACCTTCCGTCCCACTTGAGGCCCTGGTCTATCGAGCCCTGCGCGACCCCTACCCTCATCCCGCTCCATCTCGCGACCTCGCTCTCTACCGCCTTCATGCGGATGAATCCGTATGAAGTTATGGACGCGACGAGCAGGGCCGCTATGGCCGCGGGCACCAGGGGCAGACTGCCGCGCTCCTTTCTGATCAGATGCCCGGCTATGAACGATAGCGCCGTGTTCGAGGCGACGACGGCGAACGATACGCCCCATACGCCGGTTGTGTCAGCCACCTGTATGAGCGGCAGGTAATCCGACTGGGTGTAGCCGATGAGGACCCACGGAAAGCCCGTGAACAGGTTGCCCCGCGCGTATTCGAGCGCCACCCAGAAGGCAGGGAGCAGCATGAGCCTGGCGGTCCTGTCTATCCCGGCGGTCAACGTGGAGAAGAGGCCGAAGGCGCCCCAGTAGAGGCCGAGGTAGAGCACGAGGAGGAGCATCACCCCGATGCTCGTCACAACGGGCACCCCCCCGTAGTTGCTCATCGAGTGGACGACCCAGTAGACCGAACCCAGGAAGAAGGCGAAGCCCGAGGCAAGGCCCAGGAGAAACCCCCTCCTGCCGCTTTGACCTTCGAGGCTCAGAAGAAGGGGAACAAGGGCGAACCACGCCAGGAAGCCGAGGCCGAAAGGCGGGAAGGCGAGCACAAGGGCAAGGCCCGAGACTATAGCTGAGACAAGGCGTATCGTCATTTTAGCGTCATGAAGAATATGCGGAAGACCAGCAGCGTGAGGCCGAAGCCGAGGAGGCCGCCGAGGAATATCTCAAGCCTTGTGTGTATGCCGCCAAGGAGCCTCGAATGGCTGACCATCGCGGCGAGCGCGAACGAGAGTATAACCACAAGCGGGTTGAGCGTAAGGAGGCTTATGCTCGTAAAGAGCGAAAAGGCGACAGCGGAATGTCCGCTCGGCATGCCGCCGTGGAGCGGCGTGCCTTTGCCGTAGAGCGCCTTGAAGACCACGACCGCTATGAGGACAAGGAGGAGCGATATTATGGCGATATGGCCCGAGAGCATCCGGGCCTCGCGGAGCGCCAGGGACATCGGGTCGTAGATGTACTTGGTGAATATCATGTAGACCATTATCGCCACGCCGACCGAGGCGATGAGCACGGCCCCGGCGGAGACGTCCTTCGCGTTCTTCGCCCTTACGTGGTACTTCTCCTCCACGAGGTTCACGGCCTCCTCGACAGCCGTGTTCATCATCTCCGCGAAGAGGAGTATCAACACCGACATCACGAAGAGCACGAACTCGACCATCGGCAGCTCGAGGAAGAGGCTCAGGAAGAGCGCGGCGGCGGCTATCACATAGTGATACCTTATGTGCCGCTGCGTCTTGAAGGCGTAGATAACGCCCTCGATGGCGTAGTTCAGGCTCTCGAACCAGTTCCTTGGTTTTCTGACCTCGCCGTTGTCCATCAGCTTGCAAAAAGCTCCAGTTTTGTTCAGGCTGCTCAAAAAGCTCCATATGCAAGGCGTCGAGGAGCGAGTCGTACTCTTTTTGTACGTCGCAGCGACGAGCGACGATGACAACAAAGCAGATGGACTTTTTCAGCAGCCTGTAGATTATTTTAACCCAAGAGGCCGGAGAAATAAAGGAGGCTCATCGCGGCCGCCATCATGAGCGATACGACGGCCACGGCCTCGATGCGCCTCAATTTGTGAACGCCTTCGAGGACTATGACGTTCACCGGAAGGGTCCAGATGCTTAGAACGGTGCCGACCACCGGGACTATCTGTACCCAGCTCACGATGGAGGCCAGGGCAGCGGCCCTGTAGTATGCCTGGAACGAGGCCTTGCCGCCGAAGAGCCTCGCTATCGCGTGGAAGACGGAGATGAACAGAGAGAATATGAGTACGTTCAATATCGGCGCGAAGAATATGAAAAAGGCCGCCTCGACAGGCTCTCTCACGATGCCCTGGAGCATGGCGCCGATGGCGACCGCAAGGCCGCCTATGGCGAGTATCAGTATGCCGGGAAGAAGGGCCGCCTCGTCATTGGCCGCCTCTTCGGCCGCTTCCTTCCTTAATTTTATTATCTCGACAGCTTTCCTGAGATACTTCCCCAACTCCACCCTACCGGCCATTCTCCTCAGATGATCCCCTTTTTCCTGATTAGTTTCAGGAGCGCCGCCTCGGCCTCTTTCATCTTCCTTGCCTGGCGCCCGCCCTTTACGTGGTCGTGGCCCACGAGGTGCAATATGCCGTGTACCAATAGCCTTGAGAGCTCCTCGTCCTCGCTTACCTTGAACTCAGCCGCCTGCTCCCTCGCCCTCTCCATCGAGATGACCACGTCGCCTAACATGCTCTCGTCTTCCATCGGGAAGCTCAGCACGTCCGTTGGCTTGTCCTTGCCCCTGTAATCCCTGTTGAGCCCCCTTATGCCATCGTCGTCGGTAAGCAGGATGGAGAGCTCTACGTCCTTACACCCCAAGCCTTCTAAGGCGGCCTCTGCCATCTTTTTTACCTTCGTCCGCCCCTTTTTTCCCTGGACCAGAACCTTCAATAGCCTTCTCCTTCAGGATGTCGACCGGCTCCGGGTAGTCTATCCTCTGATGGTACATGCCGGCGAAGACCCGGTTGAAGCTCCTCGTAATGGCGTGCAGGTCCTTTAGCGTGAGCTCGCATTCGTCGAGCTGGCCGTCGGAGAATATCCTGTTCACGATCTTCTGCGTGAGCCACTGTATCCTGTCCGGCGTGGGGTCGGGGAGCGTCTTGCTCGCCGCCTCTATGGCGTCCGCGAGCATCACTATCCCGGCCTCCTTTGTCTGGGGCTTGGGGCCCGGATATCTGAAATCACCCTCGGCAACCTCTCCCCCGCCCTCCCCGGCGGCCTTGGCCTTCTGGTAGAAATAGGCGATGAGCGCGGTGCCGTGGTGCTGGCTTATTATCTCGGTTATCTCGGCGCCGAGCCTGTACCTGGCCGCGAGCTCCACACCCTCCTTCACGTGGCTCGACAGTATGAGCGAGCTCATCGAGGGCGTGAGCCTCTCGTGCCTGTTCTCGCCCGAGGTGTTCTCGATGAAGTACTGCGGCATCTTGGTCTTTCCGATGTCGTGGTAATAGGCCCCCACTCGCGCAAGGAGCGGGTTCGCGTTTATGGCCTCGGCAGCGGCCTCGGCGAGCGTGCCGATCATGAGCGAATGGTGGTAAGTGCCGGGGGCCTTTATGGCAAGCTCCTTCATGAGCGGGTGCTCCATCCTTGAGAGCTCGAGGAGCCTTATGTCGGTGGTGTACTGGAAGAGCACCTCGAGGACAGGCGCGAAGCCTATCGCGAGGATGGACGCCAGCACGCCGTTCAGGACGCCGGTGAAGACGAGTTGGAAGGCGCTGTCAAAGGCCCCGCCTTTTATTATCGAGATGCAAACGAGAACCGCGGCGTTGACCGCTCCGAGGAGAAGCCCGGCCCGTATCGCGATCGACCTGTGGGTGCAATGCCTCACGCCGGACGCTCCGGCGACCCCTCCCGCGAGCGCGAAGGCGGCCAACTCGACCCCTCCCGTGAAGAAACCGGCCAGGACCGAGCTTACAGCGGCAAAGACCAGGGCTGTCTCGGAATTCAGGAGCAGCCTTATGAGCATCGGCCCTACGGCGACAGGCACGACATATCTGTATACCGAGGATGAGCCGGGCAATATCTCCGCCATCACGAGGGCGGCTGCATCAGAAAGGTTCAAGAGGACAAGGACGCCGGAGAGGACCGTACCCATAAGGAGCAGGTCCTTTGGCGAAGAAGCGAACTTCCTTATGTTCCTTTTGGCGAAGTAGCAGCATACGAAGAGGAGGACCGCGACGAGAGAGAAAAAGCCGGCAGCCGGCAGGCCCGAGTTCTCGCGGCTGATAGAAGACTCGATGAGATCGAGCTTCGAGATCTCGGCCTCTGTCACGACCTGCCCCTCGCGCACGACCATCTCGCCCTTGCGGACGATGGCGCTATTTGATGCCGCGTCTACAGGGGATTTGATGTCGGTGCGCGCGACCTCGCCGGGAGAAAGGTCGTAGCCCCTGAAGGTGAGGTTCGGGAAATAGAGCACTGTAGCCAGGAGGCTCACGAGCAGAAGGAGCCCGAGCTTCCTTGAAATGTCCCTGGGCCAGGTGTGCGCGCCCTGTTCCTGCTTATTCGGCATCAGGGCTCCTCCACCGCAACGCTCTTCCTCTTGCTCTCCATGCGCTCGAACGCCTTTACCACCTTCTGCACGAGCGGGTGCCTCACAACGTCCGTCTCGGTGAAGGCGACGAACTCTATGCCTTCGACGTCTTCCAATATCTTTCTCGCCTCGACGAGCCCGGAGGGCTTGGCCAGCGGCAGGTCTATCTGCGTGATGTCGCCGGTGATGACGGCCTTTGATCCGAAGCCGAGCCTCGTAAGAAACATCTTCATCTGCTCTATCGTGGTGTTCTGCGCCTCGTCGAGGATGATGAAGGAGTCGTTCAGGGTCCTGCCCCTCATGAAGGCGAGCGGCGCGACCTCTATGGCGCCCCTCTCGAGGAGCTTCTGCGCCCGTTCATAGTCTATCATGTCGTGGAGGGCGTCATAGAGCGGCCTCAGGTACGGGTCTACCTTCGCCGCGAGGTCGCCGGGCAGGAAGCCGAGCTTCTCGCCCGCCTCGACGGCGGGCCTCGTGAGTATTATCCTGTCGACCTCCTTGCTCATGAGGGCTGCCACTGCCATCGCCATGGCGAGATAGGTCTTTCCGGTGCCTGCCGGCCCGATCCCGAAGACGATGTCGTGGCTCCGTATGGCGTCGACGTACCTCTTCTGAGCGACGCTCTTCGGGGCTATGACCTTCTTGCGGTACGAGATATAGACCGTGTCCATGAAGACGTCGGCGAGCTCTACGTCCTTGTCGTTGAGCACCATCCTCATCGCGTAGTCAAGGTCGTGCGGGTAGAGCGGATAGCCCTTCTCCAGGAGCCTGTAGAGCTCGACCATGAGCCTCTCGGCGAGCTCTGCCTTTTGAGGCTCTCCGGTCACCGTGACAAGGGTGCCGCGCGTCGTTATCCTCACGCCGAGCTTCTTCTCGAGGCGGCGCACGTTCTCGCCCGCCTCGCCGAAGAGCCTCATTGCGAGGTTGTTGTCATCGAGCGTAATCTGCTTTTGTACTGTCCCGTTCTTCTCGGTCGCCACTTTGTCCCGATTTTCAATTCAAAAACCCCTCCGGAGAGGGGTCTTGTCGCAAGTATAAAAAATTGTAACATTAATCGGATATTTTTGCAATTCCCCGGCTCCAGGGGCGGCCTTGCGGCCACGAGCCAAAAAAAAAGCCCCTTTTGAAGGGGCTTTCAAACCGTATTTCCGTAAGGCTAAACAGTCGCCATCTTATCCATGTCAAGGAGCATGGGGCTCTTTGCGATGAGCCTCTCCTCGCTATGGACCGAGTCGCTGAACTCCCAGCTGCCGGGCTTTCTCCATATCTCCTGGCTGAGCTTGTGGTTAAGCGCGTGTCCCGACCTGTAGGCTATTATCTTGCCCCTGATGGGCGCGCCGACGAGGGCTATGTCGCCCATGAGGTCGAGGACCTTGTGCCTTACGAACTCGTCAGGGTACCTCAAGCCGCCCTCGTTCAGTATTTCGGTGTCGCTTATGACTATGGCGTTCTCGAGCGAGCCGCCCTTGGCCAGGCCGTTGGCCCTTAACATCTCGACGTCCTTCAAAAAGCCGAAGGTGCGCGCGCTCCCGAGCTCCTTCCTGAAGACGTCCTTTGTAAAGAGCCTCGAGAAGGACTGCTTGGAGAGGAACGGGTGCGAGAAGTCTATCGAGTAGTTTATCGAAAGCTCCGCCTCTTCGGTCGGCAGGAGGAATATGTACTTGTCGTCCTCTATAACCTTGATGGGCTTCTTTATGACGATATAGCGCCTCGGGGCCGAGAGGGTCGCGAGCCCGGAGGACTCTATCATCGAGACGAACTCGACCGAGCTGCCGTCAAGGATCGGCACTTCAGGGCCGTCGATCTCGACTATCGCGTTGTCGACGCCCATGCCGTAGAAGGCCGCCATGATGTGCTCTATGGTCGATACCGTAGCCCCCCTCGCGCCCAGCGTCGTGGCATAGCTCGTTGAGATGACGTTGGAGGACGTCGCCCTTATGGCAGGGGCGCCCTGAAGGTCGCGCCTGAAAAAGGTGATGCCGGTATCCGCGCAGGAGGGCATTATCCTGCCCCTTACCTGGCAGCCCGTATGGAGGCCTACGCCGGAGAACTCTATTATATTTTTTATCGTCTGCTGCTTCATCATTGTAAAGGTATTTAGCAATAAGCATGCCATAAAAAATCCTTTGAAATTTCAGGAGCTTTTAATTCACGGCAGCAGGCGGCAGTGTAGTTTTATTACCACAAAAAAGACATTTTTCTCTTTTTTGCAACACTAACGCCTTGTGAAAAGATATAAGACAAGGGAGAGGATTATGCTGACAATTATAGAGGTGGCCAGAGGGAAATAGAAGACAAAATTGTCTCTTTTCACGTAGATATCGCCGGGCAGCTTCCCCAAATAGGGTATCCGCGGCCCATAGGCGACCAGAATACCTGTGACGAGCACGACTATCCCTATGATTATGAGCGCTTTGCCAAGTCCAGGCATCTCAAATACCTTAGACTCAGTATAGGCCCTTGATGGGGGAGTGTCAATAGTATGGCATGCGCATAAGGCGGAACATGGCTACAGCCCGAGCCTTTGAAGCTCCCGTGACATACTCAACGCGCATTCAGCCGCACCGTCGCCTGAGCCCTCCTCTATGCTCGCCACGATGGATTGCAGGCCGTTCCTCAAGGTGTGCTGAAGGTAGCGCCTCGCGTTATCCGAAAGGTGCCTTATCTCTATTACCGCGCTCTTCTCGTCCGGCATATGGGTACCCGTTGTGGTTGAAGTCCGGGCCGGGCCTACCTGAATGCCAGGTGCCCGGCAAGGTAAACGTATATGTCCTTGAGAACCCAGAGCATCACTGCCCCGCATATCCACAAGAACGCCCTCACCGCGTTCCGCTTCGTCCTCACGAGGTCCTTTATAGCCTCCTGCTCAGCGGCGGTGAAAGAACAGGCGCTTATCCTGCTTGAGAGCTTCTGGTAGACAAGCTCCGCTATCTCTTCGGCCTCGTTATCCGCGTTCTCCCAGTCCATTACGCGCCCTTCCTCTGGAGCCCGACGAGGCTCATGCCCCCTGCCACTGTCACGGCCCCGGGGTCTGCCGCGAACGTCTCCATTATATATGCGGCCCTCTCGAAGCTCACTATCACCGGATTCCCCGCCTGGTCCAGCTCCGCATGAGGAGAGCACGCGCCCTCTATCTCCATTGCCGCGGCGGTGTCGATGTTGAGCCTCGCGTGGGTGAGGCCCTCGGGCACGCCGAAGAACCTCAACATGGGCGCGGACGGCTCAACGGGCAGCGTATCCACGCAATAACATGCCTTTATGTTGCCGGACGAGTCGTACAGCACTTCTGCGTACATATCTATCCTCCTCAGTTCGCGTGATAGTCCCAGAAGACGAAATAGGTCTCTGTGCAATTCGGCTGCGCCCTTACGAGAGCCTCGTAGACCTCCGGGGATGCGTTCGTGTGCTGCTGGGTCTCGAGAAAGAGCTGGACCCAATAGACCCCGCCCTGCTTGTAAAGGGCCGGCATGTGAGAGTACCTGCTCAGGGCTATATAGAAGTCACCGCCTACAGAGGCGCTGAAGCTCCCGCGCGTAAATTTGAGCTTGGCGACGGTCACGACCGAATCGGCCAGCAGGACGCTCTTGCTGTTTATGCCGTCGTGGTCGTGGTCTTTGGCCGGGGTGAAGCTCTCTCCCAGCCATTCCTTCAGGTGTACGAGGTTCTGCCTTATGCCCTCCATCAGGGCCGTGTCTATGGGGCTGTCCGCGTCCGTCTGAGAGGCGGTTATTCCGTTCCATTGATATGTCGGGTCTGCCATCTTTTCTCCTTACCAGATGTAATATCCGTCCTCGCCTTCCAGGGTATTGCCCTCTGCGCCCGCGAAGCCGTAGGCCCTCTCTTTAGCCGACGCCGAAGCATAATCCGGATGTCCTGCCGGCGCGATGAAGGCGTACCTCCTGAACATCCTGGTCTCTATCGCCTCGATCGAGACCTTGTGCGTGGAGAAGTCCGGCCTCACGCTCGTGAGCATCAACCTCCTCATGGACCAGGATTCGTTGCCCAGGGTAGAGGCCTCGCTTGTCGAAAGGTCCTTGAGGTCAGCGGGCCTTATGAACCTGCCGCCAAAGGCCATGCCGTTCATGTCTATATCGAAACTCACCGTTGCGACCGGGTCCCTGTAGCGGTTCAAGAGCTTGGAGGCGAGCGCCGAGGCGTAGGTGTCGCCCCTCAGGTTCTCGATATCGACAGCGTCGACTGCGTTAGCAGGCGGGAGCTCCGAGACCGTGACGATCACCCTTATGTACCTGTTCTTGTCGGCGTCGAATACCTGAAGCCTTCCGTCCCTCTTAAGGCTCACGGGCTCTCCGTACGCCCCTCCCGGGGCAGCCCACCTGAGAGAGGCAGAGGCGCCCTCGAACGAGAGCGCGCCGCTGCCCGTCCCGTTCGCACTGGAGACATGGTACGCCTTCACTCCGCTTATGTTCGCGGACTGCGAGAAGCCCAGAGAGCGCATCCACCTGCTCTTTATGACCTTGGTGCTCGTCTCGTTCCACTCCGAGGCGTCCTGGGACGGCGCGTCTATGGCGATGACCGCCGACTCGTAGCTATCCTCCCTGTCGCCCCCGGACTCGTCGTAATCGAAATAGACGACGACGCGGTTATAGAAGTTGTCCCTGCATCCCGCCTTCAGGCTGAATGACCCCTCGAGGATGTTCCTGTCGGTCCATTCCTCTACCTCCTGCCAGGGCGCCGGAGGAGCGAACGCCTTGAATGTTATCTTCTCACCGTCGTGCACGAGGAACGAGTTCGTCTCGACCTGAAGCTCGTTCAGGTACTGGTCCGCCTCCCTGGGCTCGGTGAGCACCCTGCCGAACCGCCAGCCGGAGAGCCACATGTCGCGCTCTGCGGCAAAGCCGCCCGTGTCGACCAGGGACGGGTCTATGGCGAGCTGTTCGAGGAGGATATCGGCCATTATGTCTACGGGGTTCATGCCCCTGTAGTCTATGTACTGGGTCTTCTCCGCGTTCTCTTCCGGTATCTTGGCAGAGGCCTCCTTCAAGTCGTCGGCGATGACGATGGTGAGGTCGTCGCCCTTGCGCGACCAGTCCAGTATCTTGCCCGTGAATGTCGCGGCGTAATCCAGGAAGCTGAAGCCCGGGGACAGAAAGCCGTCCTTTCGCACCGCGCGCCTGTTCTTGAGGCGCTCCCCGGCAAGGAGGGATACGAAGTTCTCCCTGCCCGAGATAACGGCCGTGAGCTGCCCCCGCGTGGAATAGCCCGATTTCGGGTCTATCCTGTTCTGGAGGGAAGCGACCGACTTCAATGCCGCCACCACGCCGGGGAGCTCGTCGCTTCCGGCGGCGAACAGGCTTCCGTCCGCAAGAGAGCTGCCGCCGGCAGCAAAGCGCGTTACTGGCAGGCAGTTCCTTCCGTGGTATCCGAACCGGACCGTGCCGCCGTCAAGCTCGAGCTCGAGCACGACGTTTGGTGTGTTCACCCCGCGCTCAAGCTCGTTTAAAAATCCGCTGCTTAGAGTTATCGCCATTCGTTCCCCGTTCTGCTTCTTACTTCATGAGCCCGGCGGTCTTGAGCGCGTCTATGACAGAATCGACCTTGTTCATCGTTGATTGCAGCTCAGCCTGTACATAGGTTGGAGAAGCCACAGTCCCCGGGGCGAGCTTCGATACCTCAGAGGCCCTTGCCACGTTGACAAGCACCCATGCTAATGAGCCCAGGTCTATCCGCAGCAATATTGCCCAGGCGTCCTGCGGCACAGTTACCGAGGATGCGCCGCCGAGGCTTATATTTGCGCCTGTGCCTAACGTTATTGTCCCTGAATGCGCTTTAAGACAAAGCATCTCGCCCGGCGTAAGAAAACTGTTTATCTGGGTTATTACCGTTGCCGAGTTGTTGACGAATATCGTCATGTCAAGATAACTGTCTATGTTGCCGCTTTCGCCCACGCTCAACTGCTTGGTAACGCCTGAGGTCATTCCTACCCCAAGGTCGTTCGAAACCGGGCCGGTAAAGAAATTATTCCCGAGCTTTATACCCTTGTGGTTTGATACCGACACGACCTTGTCATAACTGCCGAGTATGTAATTCTCCCCGAAAAAGGCGTTGTCAAAGGCGCTCCCGCCGACTATATATCCGCCTCCAGCGCCGTCAGAGCCCGCGTTTGCAAAATGGCAGCCCCTTATGTTTATGTTCCTCGAAGAGCCCTGCAGCCTTATGGCCCTGTAAAGCTCCTCAAAATGCCCGGCGTATATGTTGAGGTTAAAGGCCCAGGTTATATCGAAGGCGAATTCAGCCAATTGAGAGGTCGTGTTGAGAAAATTCAGGCTGTAGGACTGGTTCGTGCCAGTGTCCTTTGTGATTACGATATTTGTGCCCTGCCCCTTTGCCTGTCCGTCATAGCGACCACTTATATCCACGAACTGGCCCACCTGACCGGTAAGCTCAAGGCACACGCCGCTGTTGGAATCCCGTTTAACGCTTACGTTCTGATGCGTGATGAACTGCATGGGCAGGAGCGTCCCGGTATAGCCGCCCTTGTACCAGATGCCGTTGTCAAAATAGCTGACCTCGATATTCCTGTGGTTCGAGTACCACTCGCCGCCGTGGAATGGTGAGTCAACCTGCCCTACGGCCTCAGCCTTCATTCCCCACTGCCCGGCATTTGCAGGGCTTCCGTTACCTCCCCAGACGGCAAGGTCTTCCAAATGGGAATAGAGGACCGGCCCCTGCGCCAACTGCAAAAAGCCCTCTTCAGATGAAGGCAGCGCCAGGAGCTTGGACCTGCGCTGATGGACGCCTGCGATGGACACATATTTTCTTCTCGTTATCCTGGTCGCAGCCCAAGTGCCTTCGGGTATCACGAGCTTGCCGCCGCCGGCAGCTTCAAGATAGGAAAGGGCGTCCTCTATCTCTGCCGTATAGTCAGCCGAACCGTCTGTGACGAAACCTGCCGGAAGAAATTCCCTGAGATCAAGCTCCCTTTTGTGCCTGTGAGTACCATCGGAATAATGCTCGACGAGAGAGAGCCTGTTGAGCGTATCCGCCTTTGTTGGGTGCCCTGCACCGACCATCTCTTCGCTGTACTGTATGCGTTCGTCAGCCATCGGCCCTATTCCTTCCTGCCCTTGAGATTGATGAAGATGTCCCTTCTTGACCCTCCGGCCTTCAAGGGGTTCGCGAACCTCGGCTCAGGCCTCATGAGGTAGACCTCTTCAGGATGTCCCGAAGGCTCCCACATCACGAAAAAGTTCCTGAGGCCGCTTCCTTCCCGCCACTCGCTTATCTTTTCGTAAAGCGCCTCGTCGGCGTCCTCTATCCTGAACGAGAGCGACCTTTCGGTGTAATGCGCGTGCGCCCCGGCGAGATAGCCGCCCTGGCTCAGGTTCACGCTCGTCCTGACCTCCTGCTCGTGCGGGTCAAAAGAGGCGGTGGCGTAATCAAGCTCCGTCGATTCACCCCATATGCAGATGGAGAGGTACGGCTGGGAGGGGGTGTTCTCTACCTTCACCCTCCAGAACCTGTTGGCGCCCGGATTAGCGAACTCCCTGACAAAAGAGCTGTCCGCCGCCGGGGTGAAAGGGGCGAAGGCGTCCGTGTACCCCTGGCCGTCGATCGAGTACTGAAGAGAGACGAGGGCGGCAAGGCTCGAGAGGTTATGACCGGATATCGCCAGGTAATCGGCCGCAGCCGTCTTCCCCTCTCCTGCGTCATAGGTGATGTAATGCGGCCCGGCGGAAGTATCAGCCATCCACATATTCGTCTCCATCATGTTATGGATATTGGAGACGTCAAAGCCAGGGCGGGTCGAGCTTGCCCAGAGGTCCGACCCGGCTTCCCCCAGCATACGCTTCCAGAAGAACTTTATCCTTGCCCAACCAGACATCCTCGCACCCTTACCCTTCCATGCCCCTGATCTTCAGTGAGACGTTCCTATCGCCTGCCTCCTTGATGGCTGGGACTATGTTGTCCTCGACTATCTTCTGCCAATTCTGCTCGGAGAGAGGATTGTTTATATATATGGTTATGACCTGGGTGGGCCTCTCGTTCTCGATCCTTGTGGGCACCGGGTAGGCGCTCGGGGAGCCGCCCGAGTACTGCGGGTTCGCCCTGCCGCCAGCGCCGATCGAGGACGTAGCGCCCTTTGGGTCGGTGCTCCTTATCTGCTCGGCCCTCGCAAGACCCGCCGCTATGGCCGCGGCCGCGGCCGCCGCTCCGAGGGCCGGGCCCACTATGGGTATGGGCGCGAGCGCGGCGTAGGCTCCCTGCGCGGCCCTGTAGGTCTGTATGAGGGTCTCTGCCAGCGCAAAGGCCTTCATGGCCTCGAACATGGCCTTGTTCTTGCTGCCCGTGGCGATAAAGAGGTTCTGCATCGTATTCGAGAGCATGGCAGAGGCAGACTGCGCATAGGCGAGCCTTGTTGCCCATGAGAGCCTCTCCATCTCCTCGGTCTCGGCGAGGTGGCTCCTTGAAAGGGCCCTCTCCTCGAGTGCAAGCCCGGCCTTCTCGTCGATATAGCGCCTGTTCTCTTCCTTAAGCCTCGTCAAGCCCGCCGTTTCGCCGTTCCTGCCCTTTCCAGAAGGATCGACTTCAGGCACCTCGTCTATCGCCTTCTTGAGCTCACCGAAGGCCTTGCTCACGCCGGAGATATGCGTGCTTGCGGAGGAAGAGAACCTCTCAAGCCCTCTGGAAGCCTGGAGCCTCTCGAGGCTCGAGTTGACCTCGTCCACGGCTGTCCTGGTCTTTTTTCCCAAGGATTCGAACGCGCCCGAATACTCGTCCTTCGCCTTTATTACTATCCCGTCCATTCTGTCAGCCTTTCCCCTCGTCCGCACAGCGCGCCCTTTCAGCGTTGAATATCTGCATCGCCTCTATAAGCCAGCAGGGCTGGCCGGCTATCCCGCCTTCAAAGAAGTGCCGCCCCGAGCCTTCGAGCATGAATACAAGGCCTATTATCCTCATGGTCTCCTCGTCGAAGTAGCTCTCAGGGCACTCGTAGAGCCTTACGTCCCCAAGCCCGGCGACCTTGCGGCAGCCTTTTGAGGCGAGCTCCGCCATTATCTCCGGCGTGTATTCCCTGAAGGCCCTCGCCTCGTCTGAGAGGCCCCTGAAGTTCCAGCAGTTCCTTGTCTCTTTATCCTGTTCCGTGCAGCTCGAGCATTGAAAGGGGCTACCGCGTGCGGCCTTGAAGGCCCAGCGGAAGCCCGCTGTCAGTTTTTTCTCTGTCCCTCTGTAAGTCTCGAGTTGGACTCCATCGCCCTTATGACCTCGATCACCAGGTCGGTGTCCGCGGTATCGTAGAACTCGCCGGGGTCAGTGACCCTCGTCTCGCCGACGTAATAGCCGTGGATGCCCTCCACGTTTTCGACGAACTGCTTTCTCTGCACCTGGAGCGCAAGCTCCGCCACCCTGGCCTGGTCTGCGATGCCCCTTGTCCTGGCCGCGAGGAGCCTCGAATACTCCTGCACCCTGGAGTACGGCACGAACTTTAAGCTCACTATGCACGGCTCCAGGCTCTCCCTGTTCCCGCCGTACTCGGGTATGTAGTCTATTACGCTCTCTTTATCGAAGCTCACTATGGCCATCAGGCTTCTCCTTTTCAGACTGTTTCAGCGGTATTGATGAGCATCACCCCGGCCATGTACTTCGCTGCAGCCGCGTCATAGAGCGCCTCGTACTTCAAGGTTATCAACGGGTCCTTGTCTATCTTGTATTCAGGCTCTCCGCCCTTTCTGTAAAGCCTGGGCAGGTCTATCGAGAGCCCGTGATTTCCACCTGAGCCTGCCTGGGTGCCGGTGTCCCAGCGCAAGAAGAGGTTTGTCTCCCCTGCGCCAGAGAGCCAGTCCCTGAACTCGCCTATTGATGAGAAGCCGCTGGCCGGGTCTTCCCAGTCGATAGTCAGCTCGGCGGTGACCTTGTAGAGGCCCATGCGCGTCCTGTCAGGGTAGTCGACGCCCGAGAGCCTCAAGGCGTCCTCCATGCCGTTTTCCATCTTTACCGTTATCTTGTCAGGCCTCACCGCAACGGCCCCGCCTGCTGAGAAGGCCGTAAAATCAGGGGCTGTGCCGGTCCTTGTGATCGCGCCCGAGTAAATGGAGAGGTTGTTGTAGTCGCACCTCAGATTTTCAGCCGCGAACAGGGGGTTTCCGATCTCCGCGGTTGAATCATCCTTTTTTTGCCCCATGAGCCCTGCCGTGAGCTTAAGCGGGTGGCCTGCATCCTGCTCGAAGGCGAGGCTCTTTACCCTCCCTCCCACATAGGGCCAGTTCCTGACCGTATCCCCCTCGTTTATGTTGAGGTTGAGGGTCAAGGCCCTGTCCCCCAGGCAGGTCTCCGAGAACGGGTCAGCGACCGGATAGAACATGTGACGGTACTGGCCTGTTGAGCCGTTCTGAGCTGATGAGCATCTGCCGAAGAAGTGCTTCAGGAGGGTGCCCATGAGGGCTTTTGATGCCCCCGACTCAGTGAAGAACGGCAGGTCAATGGACGCGCTCCACCTCTGAGAGGCCCGCTCGATGGAGCTCAAGCCCAGGGCGGCCTCCTCTCCCCTGAACTCCCTTCTCTCCCTCTCCTCGAATTCGACCCTGGGTATTGCCGGATTAAGGAGCGGGACGAAGCCGACGGCAGCCGATTCCCCGACCCCTCGCTGGGCCTCTTCCCCAAGCGCCGCGTAGATGACGTTCTTTGACATTTACAATCCTCCTGGAGGCCTCAGGCCTCCCTGTATCTGACGGCTACCTTCATCTCAAGCTCAGGTATGCCGCCCCTGTTCCTTACCGCGCATTCCTCGATCGCCACCCTGCTTACGTTCTTTGTCTCCGAGAGAGCGCCCGAATTAAGCGCGTCTATTGTGAGGGCCTCCCTTATCTGATGCGCGGCCCTCTGCTGCTCCATGACGAGCTGCGTGATCTCCTTTGACGCGAAGCTCACTCTTACGAGGAACCCGGCGTCGACATAGAGCGGCCTTTCGCCGAAACCGTCCTCGAAGCGCTCTCCGAGGTAATATATCCTTGCCAGGGGCAGCAGCCCCGCGGGTATGGACTCCTCGCCCTCTATGGCCTTCCTCGTGAATTTAAAGCCCAGGCCGCGTAGCGCCTCTTCGATGTTATTGGTTATCGCCCCTATCGTCTCGAAGCCGGTCATGACCTGCCTGCCTTCAGGACCCTCACGCCCCCTGAGTCCTCGTCCCCTGAGATGAAGCCGTCAGTCGACGAATCATATTTGAGGACGAGATTTGATAGTGCCTCCTCGGCCTTTCTCTCATACTCCTTCCAGAGCTCCCACCAGAGGCCCTTGCTCTCCGCCGACAGTCCCTTGCACGCCTCTGCGACAGAAAGGTATATGTGTGATTCGCGCGTGTCATAGGGGTCGAGCACGAGGTGCGGCCTCCTGCCCTGCCTCTGAAGCCTCTCTTCGAGCTTTTCGAAGGCCCTCTGGGTCTCTCTCGCGAAGGACCTGGTCAGGATGTAGCTGTCTCCAGAGAGGACAGGGGCGGTAAAAGGCGCTGTAGAGACCGTGCCGGTCGACTGGATAAAACCGGTTATCTCCCTCTTCTCCCCGATTACGGGCAGGGACGCGAGGCCGCCGGTGAAATAATTGTCGCAATACCGTTTCAGCTCGCTGTCGACTATCGCCGTCTCGGAGCCGTCTTCCGCGACACCTGCCACGCTCCAGCCGCTGTCCCTGAGTTGCGGCAGCTCGGAGGCAAGGTCGTCGTCCGTTACGACCTTGGTAAGGCGCGATCTCACCACGTCGTAGAAGAGAGTGGCATAGTGCGCGGTCGAATCGTAATGGTACTCTAATGCGGCCTTGTAGTTGAGCGCGGCAAAGGAATTATCATCCTCCGAGAGGTCATAGCCTAAAAGCCCGTCCCCGGCTATGTCCATGGCCGCCCTGTCCGCGAGGACGGCTCCGCCCGGGGCGTAGATAGTTATCCACGCCTCAGAGGGCACGAGCTTCCGGTTGTTCTCGAATATGTATGTCTGGAATCTCCCGGCTGTATTGAAAAGGAACTGCTGCTTCATCTGGCCTCCACCAACGCTCCGTTATCTCCTGGCCCTCTTGTTGTCGGTCTCCTGGGCCGCCTCCCTGGCCGCCTTCTCGATCGCCCGCACCTCTTTTGCGCCAGGGAGCTTTCCTGTCCTCGCGAGCCTGTCCCTGTATATCCTTTCGATGAGCCTCTCTACCGCCCTTCTCTCCTTCATGGCCGGGCCTCCGGGGCGCTTGCGCGCTCGCGTTCAGGAAGCGCGTCGACCGTAAGAAACCTCGTATCAGGGAAGCTGAAGCCGGCGGATTTAAGCCCCTTGTGGCCTCTTAGCGCGGCTTCCATCCGCTCGAGGAGACCTTCATCGAGGACGAGCGGCACCCACCTGTCCCTCCAGACCCTCAGGGCCGCTTCCTTCAAGTCCGTTACCCTGACCGTCTGGACGCCCCTGCCCCCGGCAGTGTCGATGAACTGCCTGTTCCACATCCAGAAGTCGCCGAGGTACTCGCCCTGCCATGAGAGCGCCGCGTATTTATTGAGCGCGAGCGGCGTATATCCCTTTTTAATTATCGATCCTGCGTTCAAGCCCATTTTTTTAAAGGCGGGAGGGGCCTCTCCAGGCCCCTCCCTTCCCCTTACTCGTGTTTGGTCACTATCTTTACTCCGCCATTGGCGGCGCTGTTCACGCAGCCGTGGCCGTAGATGGCCGTTACGACTATCTCGGTTGCGCGAAGCGAGGCGTCCCTCTGGAACTCGGTCTTGGCGCCGGTCTTCAGGACATAGGCCAGGCCAGACTGGTTGCCCATCGGCATCATGACGCCCTGCCTGTCGGCGTTGGCGTTCACGGAGGCGCAGTTGGTCGACTGCACGATGTCCACTCCGTAGAGCGTGCCAAGGGAGCCGACCTCTGCCGCCGGCGCAGACGGGCCGCCCCATACCGCTCCGGTCGACGCGGCTATTGCGCTCCTCAGGTTGCTCACCTGGTAGGGGTGGAGCACTGCCACGAACGGGCCCTTTGCGCTGCCGAGCTCGAGGAGGTATATGGCCGAGAGGAAGTTCGCCTCGGTCATGTTCGCCCCTGACGTGCCCACCGCGTTGGTGAAGCTCGACGCGCTCGTGAGCAGGTCGGTGTCTATCTTGTTCGCCAGGGCCTTGCCGAGCTCGTCCGCAAAGGGCTCGAGCCCGCCGAGACCCGCGCCGTTCAAGAGCAGGTCCGTTACGGTTATCATTATTCCGGCCTCGTCGGCCGTCACGAGCGTAGAGGCGGTATTGACCGCGGCGTTGCTCATGTCGGTCGCCTCTGTTAGGTCAGAGGCCGAAAGGAGCGGCCACCTCGGGAACTCGACCGAGAGCGTTGAATCTCCGGTTATGTCCGCTACCCTCACGAGAGACGGCATCACCGCCTCGGCGTAAGCCGCGTCTATTACCAGCCTCGATACTATTTCAGCGGCAATAAGCTCTCCTGCAGAACCTGCCGCTCCTGTCACTTCATTTGCCATCCAGATCTCTCCTTCGTTTTAAAGACCTCCGCCGCGTTCAGACCGCGGCGGAATGGAACTTCCTCCTGCGGGCCTCCAGGAAGGGGTTCTTGACGTCCCTGAACCTGTACGTCTGGCCCGCCGTGCCCTGCACGTTGATGCCTTCCTTCATTATCCTCTCGAGGTCTTCCCTCGGCATGGTCCGCCAGGCCGACGGGTCCGCGAGGTTGTATCTCGCGGGGCCCGCGCCGAACCTCGCGCCCTGCGAGCCCGCGCCCATGCCCGCGGCCGCCCTCAGGTGGTGCGGGCGCTCTCCCAGCCACTCGGAGACGAACTCCTCGACTGACATTGGCTGGCCCGTGGTGTTTATCTTCACTGCCCCCGAGTCGCCAAGCACCCTCACGGCTCCGTCCTCGTCCATCCTCACCCGCCCCTTCACGAGCTCGGCCACCTCTTCCACGTCCACGACGTTGTGCCTCGATATCGCCTTGAGGAGCGAGGAGAACTTCCTCTCATCCTTGAGCCTGTCGACTTCTTCCTTAAGCTTCTCGACCTCTTCGCTCGCGCCCTTTGTCTTCTGGGCCTTTGAATAGGCCTTTCTGTAGGCTTCGTCTATGAGCTCCTGGACCCTGGCCTGCTGCTCCGGAAGGAATGTCACCTTGCGGGCACCCTCTCCGTTGATGCCGTCGCCTTCAGCCGTTTTAAGTTCGTCAACCATTGCAGATCCTCTCCTTTCGAGTCCCCCTCTGATACAAGCCGCACCCGTGGGGTATCAGGGCGCGGCATACCTTCTCAGAGCGCCTGTGCGCCGCTGTCTATCTCATCGCAGATACGGCAGAGCACCTCTTCGCCTGCCTTCGGGAGCACCGAGAGGGCTATCCTTTTCTGCAGCTCTTTCCTGAAGGTCGGGGAGCCTATCGCCGCCTCCTGGGCCTTCATGGCGTTCTGAAGCTCCCTGTCGAGGTCCTTCACCGAGAAATCATCCGGGTAGTCTATGTACCCGTCGAAGGAAGAGCCCTCCCACCTGGCCCATAGCTCGAGCACCCTCGATTCGGCCTGCTCGAGATTGTCTGCCTTTTCGCTCAGGGTTGAATAGAGCTGCTGGTACTCGAGCTCGATGGCGACACCGGACCTCGCGCTTCCATGGTCCTCGGCGGCCTTTACCCCGCCGAGCTTCGCTATCCTGTATATCTCCTCGATGTCGTGCCTCACCCACTCCCTTATCTCGGTCAGGGACGAATGGGGCGCCTCGAGCCAGTACGGCCTCGCGTTGGGCTCAGCCGGGTCGAACTGGAGTATGTTCCTCGGCCCGACCTCCCTCTCATTGGCGTCGCCCCTTGAGTAGGGGAGGGCGAGCATCGGGAAGGCAGTGTTCTCGATTATCTCCCTCGCGTCGGAGCAGAGGTAATAGATGTTCCTGTTGATGTCGGCGATATCCTGGATGTCAGAGATGCCGAGCATCCGGGTGCCGGAGATCTTGTTGTAGAGGTTCACGAGCGGGACCTCGCCGAGGCCGTGCCAGCCGGCGTCGGCGAGCCTCACCTCTCCCGTGGCCTCAACGGCCTGCCAGAGCTCCCAGCCGTCCCTGTTCCATATCCTGTACGTATCCTTGCCTTCCCTGATCTTGACGGTATCGAGGACGAGCCTGCCTGAATACGGGAGCCTGACGAATGACCAGTCCAGGAGGTTCTCCGGGGTCACCATGGAGAGGTACGGCCTTATCCCCAGGTCCTCCGCCTCCGCCCTTGTCGCGGCAAGGGCCTGCGGCTTGTCGACGATGATGGAGACCCTGCCGTAGACGCTCGCGAACCTCTGGGCTTCGCGCATGAAGTGCCTGAATGTGTTTCCCTCGAGGTCGGCGTCCTTGAGGAACATGTTGAAGAGGCTGTCGTCCGAAAGAGAGCCGTAGTCCCTCTGCGCGTCCTTCCTGAACAGATGAGATACGAAGATGTCGACAACGGGGCCGCAGTAGTTGTAGAAGTAGCTTGTTTCCTTCCTCCTCGCGTAGTTGGCGCCGCTCTCGAACGGGTGCTGGAGAAGATAATCCCCGTCCTTGTACATCCTCCCCCCGAAATAAGAGCGGACGTAGAAGAGCCATTCGTGGATAAAGGCCGAGTAGAGCGGGTGCGTGCTTTCAAGTTCCTCGTGTGTCATTGTCGTCTCCGCCGGGTTATTTGTAGAACCTCTTTTCAGGGTCGGGCCTCTCTATCCTCAAAGGGAACTCGTACTCGATGAAGTACCCGAGCGCGTCCGAGGCGTGCGTCCTCTCTATCTTCGACTTGTCTATCTCAAGCCCGCCGCCGCGCCACTCCACGCTCTCGAAGTCCTTCTTCAGGTAAAGGCACCTGGGGTGGTGGAAGAGCCTGGGCTCTCGCCGGGTGTTCTCGAGCATCGCGTTCACGGCGTTCACCCTATCGCGCACGGCGGGGTTGGCCTTCTTAAGCCTCTGCGCCCTGAGCCCCATCTCAAATATGATCGCGTAGTCGCTCTTTCCGGCGGTGGACCTGCTCATCCCCGCGGCGTCGCCGTAGACAACGAGCCCGGCCCTGTGGCCTCCGTATTTATCGATGAGCGCCCTGCACATCTGCGCCGTGTTCGTGTTCTTCTGCGCTATCTCGTCTACCACCCAGACCCTCTCTCCGTCGGTCTGGGCGACCTCCCATACGCATGTGTCGACGTTGAAGTCGCAGCATACGGCTATCGCGAGGTGCTCTCTTACGCCGATGGACGGGTCTTCGTTCCTCGCCCTGTCATAGGCGTAGTAGACGCGGCCCGATGAGCCTTCGAAGCTCGCCTCATACTCCTGCCTGAAGGTCCTTTCGTCGAGGACGCGCCTCGCAGACTCTATCTCCTCGGGCGGCAGTATCTCCGACGAGGGCCAGGTATACAGGCCCCAGTCCGGGTCCCTGGCGCTCTGAGCGTAGTCGGCGAGGTCCTTGTAGTGGTTCAGCCCTTCAGGGACCCCTATGAACCAGCACCAGCCCTTCCTGTCAGAGAGGGCGGGCCTTATGTTCTCGGTCCAGGCCGACTCCTTCATGTTGGCGTACTCGTCGAGCACGCCGCCGTCCCAGGGCGCTCCCTCGATGCGTTCGGGCTTATCGAGCCCTATTACCCACAGCTCTGCCCCGGACCTCGTCTTTATGCATAGCTCTCCTTCGTATATCCGCGAGACCCAGTCAGCCGGGATGAGCTCTTTAAGGTCCTTCCAGAATATCCTCTTCGCCTGCTCCCTTGTTGGCGCCGCCGCGAAGTACCTCGGGTCTCGCCAGTCCTTATCATCCGCGAGGCTTACAACGAGCCTTCGCTTCGCGAGCTCCGTCTTCCCGCTCCTCCTCCCGGCAGGGACAACGGCAAACCTCTTATTCTCCTTCCAGAGCCTTATCTGTTCCGGATGGGGCCGTAGCCTCTGCCATCGCCGAGGCAACGGCCCTTCTTTCGTCGCCGTCTTCGTCTCCACCTTCCTCAAGCCCCAGCGAGAGCTTCTCCTCTTTCATGAATTCCGAGAGCACCTCCCAGGCTATCTTGGCTGCCTTGAGCTCCTCGATGCCCTGCTTGACGTCCTCGTTCTCCAGGCCGTTCACGAGCCTCTTTCTTACGCCGTTCAATACTCTCCTGTTGTCAAGGCTGCCCTCGTCAACAGGCATGCCGGCTGGCTCGCCGGGCATCTTTTTCCATTTTTCCCTGTTCGCCCTTGTCCGTATGGTCTGGGCGCTGCACCCGTAAACTCTCGCCAGCCCGGCCGCGCTTTTTCCTCTTTCGAAGCCCCTTCTGATCCCCTTCCAGTCTATGGCCACTCAAAACCCCTGAACCTTTTATCGTACCTCTTCGAGACCTTCATGGTCAGCGCAGCTCCTTATGGCGTATAGCGCGAGGAAGACCCTGTTGCATTCCATGCATACCTCCGGCTCCCTCAGGAGCACCCTCTTCCCGCCGGGCGCCCTGTACTTGCCGGACCACTTCATCTCGAAATCGCTCAGACTGAAGGAACTATCCATGATGCACCCCCCGTAGTTGCTTCCTGACCTATGCTGTTTTATTTCTACCCCGGCCCCCTTAAGGTGATGTACTTAGGGGGGAAAAAGCTTTTTTTTATTCATTCCGCGAAAAAAAAGGGCCAGGCATATCCATGCCTGGCCCTTTTTCGATTTCAATATATTGTCCTGAACTACCCGTTCTTGTTTTTAGTTATATCGAAATCCATCAGGTCATTGAGTACATCCTCGTTCGGGTCCCATGACCTCGTCAGCATCTCCTCGATCCCGCCCCTGTAGCCGTACAGGCGCATATTGTCGAGTATCTCGCCCATTGGCCTGTATTGCTTCATTATCCTGTAATCCACCCAGCTCACAACCGGCTCTTCGGCCTTCAAACACTCCTCGACGGCCTCAGGCATTCGTCTCCTCTTCCTGTGACCTTGAAGCCGCGATTTTTTCCTCTGCCTTGTAGAGAATCTCATACGCCCTCCCTAACGAAATCCGGTGGCTTTGCGCGATAAGCTTCATGTGCGTCTTCCAGTAATGATATTCCGTGAATACCGCCCTCTCCCTCGGGTTCAGAGAGGCAAGTGGCCAGAGTATGTCCCTCACTTCCACCCCCGAGTGCCTGAGCCTTTCGTAAAAAAATTCCGGGTCTGTCCTGCCGCTCGTCACTCCCCACCTCCCCATCATAAAGTGCGTAATACGCACATTGGTATATATAAAAAAAAGGCCCCTGCAGTTTAACGGACTTGTTTTCTGCAAGGGCCTTTTTATAATCGCCGCAAACGCCCCCGGATGGATGGTGGCGGTCATTATACTTTTCAGGGACAGGGCTGTCAATGAAGACGGCCCTTTAAAGGCAGTCAACTGTACTTTAGTGCAGAGCGCTCAGACGTTGAACCTGAAGTGCATGAGGTCGGCGTCCTTTACCACGTAGTCCTTTCCCTCGAGCCTCAGGACGCCCTTGTCCCTGCAGGCCGCCTCAGAGCCGTACTTTATGAAATCGTCGTACGAGATGACCTCGGCCCGTATGAAGCCGCGCTCGAAATCGCTGTGTATGACCCCGGCGGCGCCAGGGGCCTTCGTACCCGCCTCGATGGTCCACGCCCTCACCTCTTTCTTCCCGGCGGTGAAGTACGTGTAGAGGCCCAGGAGGGCGTATGCCGCGTGAGCGAGCCTGTCGAGGCCCGACTCATTGAGGCCCAGCCCGGAGAGGAACTCAGCCCTCTCCTCCTCCGAGAGCTCGGCGATCTCGGATTCTATCTTTCCGCAAATTGTACAGAAACCGGCGCCCTCCTGCTGAGCGATGGCCTTAACCGCCTGGGCTGCCGCCGATGCCCCGGAGAGGTCGTCCTCGCTTACGTTCGCGACGTATATGACAGGCTTGGCCGTAAGGAAGTTCATGTCCTTGACGAGTGCGGCGGTCTCGCGGGTGAGGACGCTCCGCGCGGGGCGGCCCTCCTCGAAGGCCTTCTTGAGCTCGAGGTAGACGGTCATTGCCTCCGCGGTCGCCTTGTCGCCGGACTTCGCGAGCTTTGCCGACCTTTCGATGCGCTTGTCCAGGGAATCGAGGTCCGCGAGTATGAGCTCCGTGTTTATGACCTCGATATCGCCCCCGGGGTCCACCCTGCCGTCTACGTGCACGACCTGCTCGTCCTCGAAGCAGCGCACCACGTGCGCGATCATGTCAACGCTCCTTATGTTGCCGAGGAACTGGTTGCCCAATCCCTCTCCCTTGCTCGCGCCCTTCACGATTCCCGCTATGTCCACGAACTCAACCGCGGTGGGCACGGTCCTCTCGGGCTTCACCAGCTCCGCTATCTTCTGAATGCGCTCGTCCCTCAGGGGCACCATCCCGATATTCGGGTCGATGGTGCAGAAAGGATAGTTGGACGCCTCGGCCCCCGCGGCCGTCATCGCGTTGAATATGGTCGATTTCCCGACGTTCGGAAGTCCTACAATACCGCAGTTGAATCCCATCTCGTGTTGCTCTCCTTGATTTTGTTTTCTGAAATATAAAAACAGGGCAGACCGCGCCCTGTTCAAAGACAATAAAACATGCTCCTTGCTTGATTCAGGCTGCTCAAAAAGCTCCATATGCTTTTGCGTCGAGGAGCGAGGAACGAGGCGTACTCTTCACGTACGTCGCTTATGCCGCTTTGAGGCCAACAAAGCAGATGGACTTATTTCATGCCTGCTTAGACTATAAGGGGCGCGATGATGAGTGATATGATGCTCATGAGCTTTATGAGTATGTTCATCGCCGGCCCGGATGTGTCCTTGAACGGGTCGCCGACCGTGTCTCCTACCACCGCCGCCTTATGGGCGTCGGAGCCCTTTCCTCCGAACTGCCCCCTTTCGATAAACTTCTTCGCATTATCCCACGCGCCGCCCGCGTTTGCCATGAAAATCGCGAGCATGATGCCTGTAACGGTAGCCCCGGCGAGCATGCCGCCCAGGGCCGTCGGCCCGAATACGAAACCCACGAAGACAGGGGCCGCGGCCGTGAGCACGCCCGGGAGTATCATCTCGCGGAGCGCGGCCCTCGTGCTTATGTCAACGCACCTCTCCACGTCCGGGCGCACCCCCTCCCTGCCTTCGAGGAGGCCGGGTATCTCCCTGAACTGCCTCCTTATCTCCTCGACCATCTTCATGGCCGCCTTACCCACGCTGGTCATGGTGAGAGAGCCGATGAAGACGGGTATTATCGCGCCCATGAGCATGCCTATCATGACAGCCGGGTCGGTGAGCGACAGCTCGAGCGGCTCTCCCGCTGCAACGCCGACCGCCTGGCCGTAGGCCGAGAAGAGGGCTATTGCCGTAAGCGCGGCGGAGCCTATGGCGAAGCCCTTGCCAATGGCCGCGGTCGTGTTTCCGAGCGCGTCGAGGTTGTCGGTTATATCCCTCACCTCTTTGCCCAGTCCGCTCATCTGGGATATGCCGCCGGCGTTGTCCGCTATGGGGCCGTAGGCGTCGACGCTCATTATGATGCCGGTGGTGGCGAGCATGCCGACCGCCGCTATGCCTATGCCGTATATGCCCGCGGCGTAGTTCGCGATATAGATGGCGAGGCTTATGGCGACAAGCGGCAGCGCGCAGCTCTCAAGCCCCACGGCTATGCCGGTGATTATATTGGTGCCCGCGCCGGTCACGGAAGACCGCGCTATCCGTTCAACAGGCTTGCCGCCGGTATAATACTCGCTCATGAGCCCTATGAGGCTCCCGCCCAAACAACCGGCGGCGACGGCCAGGTAGCAGCCCATCCCGCACTTCACGAATATTGTCACGAGGAAGGCGAGTCCGAGAAAGGCGGCGGCGGACAAGAGCGATGAGTACCTGAGCGCGGAGGCCGGGCCGAACCTCTCGAGTACGCGCATCGCCGCGATACCGGCGAGGGACGAGACAAGCCCGGCCATCACGAGCAGCACCGGGTATGACATGAGCGCCTCCCTCTCTCCGAGGGAGGCCAGATCGCTTGCCGATATAGTCGCGCCGAGCGCGATAGACGCCACGACGGCGCCTACGTAAGACTCGAATATGTCCGCGCCGAGGCCCGCGACGTCGCCGACGTTGTCGCCGACGTTGTCCGCGATGACGCCCGGGTTCCTCGGGTCGTCCTCGGGGATTCCGGCCTCCACCTTGCCGACGAGGTCAGCGCCCACGTCGGCTGTTTTCGTATAGATGCCGCCTCCGACTCTGGCGAAGAGGGCTATAGAAGACGCCCCCATGGCAAAGCCGTTTATGATAGCGGCCTCTCCAGGCCTGCCGTAAAGGATGAAGAAGACCCCTACCCCGATGAGCCCGAGGCTCGCGACAGACAGACCCATTACCGATCCGCCGAAGAAGGCCGTAAGGAGCGCCCTCGACGGGTCTGGCTTGTGCCTGTTGGCCGCCTCGGCTGTCCTTACGTTTGCCTTTGTGGCGCCCTTCATGCCAAAGTATCCGGCGAGCATGGAGCAGGCGCCGCCGGAAAGATACGCGACAGCAGTAGGCACGCCCAGCAGAAGCGCTACGGCGACGGCGACGACGGCAAGGAAGAGGACGAGTATCAGGTACTGCCTCTTAAGATATGCCATCGCCCCGGAGTGGATGAGATCGGATATCTCCCTCATCCTCTCGCTTCCGGCGGGAAGCCGCCTGACGTATAGATAAAGCAGTAATGTGATGAAGAGTCCGGCAACGCCGAAGATTGGCGCGTAAAGGGTCATCTCAGACATGATTTAGACACCTTTCAAGGCCAGCAGGCTCGCTCGCATGGATAGGTCGGGATTATTCAGGTCGGGGTGGAGGATTCAGGCGTTGAACCTGTTCATGGCCTGCTCTATGCCGCTTGTTATGACGGATTCGAGGGCCTCTTTGGCGCGTCCCAGCATCTCTTCGAGGGCCGGTTGTTCGTCAGGGGCAAACGGGCTCAGGACGTAATCGATGATATCGCCTTCCAGAGGCCTGCCTACCCCGAGCCTTATCCTCGGGAATTCCTTCGTGCCTATCGTATCTATGAGCGAGGCGAGGCCCCTGTGGCCGCCGCTTCCGCCGCCCTTCCTTATCCTTACCTTGCCGAGCGGCAGGTCGCAGTCGTCAAAGGCGGCGATGATCGACGCGGGCGGGATCGGTTGTTCCCGAAGGACCTCGGCGAGGGCCTCTCCGCTCAGGTTCATGTAGGTCATGGGCTTAAGGAGCATCGCCTCCTGGCCCGCTATGCGCGCAAAGCCCCAGAGGCCCCTGGCGCCCTTCCTGAGCTTAACAGAATATTCGCCGCAGAGGCGGTCTATGAGCATGAAGCCGGCGTTGTGCCTGGTCTTCTCGTACTCGCCGCCGGGGTTCCCCAATCCTACGATGAGCAGCAACGGGCAGCCCCCAAAGCAGTTTCAAAGGCAGGGCGCAAAGAGGATCACTCCTCCTTCTTCGCCCCTTCCTTCTCCTTCTCCTCGAAGCTCTTGGCAAGCTCTGCCTGGACCTCTTCAGCGGTCTTGGGCGCGACCTCGGCCGTCGGAGCGACTACCGATACCACCGTAAGCTCCGCTTCGTCGAGGGCCTTCAATCCTTCCTTGAGGCCTATGTCCCTTACATGGACGGAGTGTCCGACCGCCAGGGGCGTGATGTCGACCTCTATGGAATCCGGGATGTCGGCCGGGAGGCACTCTATGCGGAGCGTCCTTGTCTCGTGCTGCACTATGCCTCCGAAGGCGAGGCCCGCGGCCTTGCCGACTATGTGTACAGGCACGTCTACGACTATCTTGTGGTCCATCTGGACCTCAAGGAGGTCTATGTGCTCGACGGTCCCCTTCAGCGGGTGGCGGAGCACCTCTTTGAACATCACGGTGTGCAACTTGTCGCCGGTCACGTCCAGGTTGACGAGGACGTTGCCGCCCGCGTGCGTATGGAGCGCCTTGTCCAGCTCCTTGGTGTCGACCGTCACCGACAGAGCGCCTTTTACGCCCTGGCCGTAGAGTATGCCAGGGACCTTGCCTGCGGCGCGAAGCCTCCTCGCCGCGTTCTTGCCCTTCTCCTGCCTCTGCTGGGCTGAGAGATTTATCTGTTCCATCGTGTTCTTCCTCCGGTATTATTCCAAGTAGCTATAGGCTGCTGAAAAAGTCCATCTGCTTTGTTGGCCTCAAAGCTCCTCGACGCCTCGCATATGGAGCTTTTTGAGCAGCCTTAACCCATTACTGCATCCAGCTAAACGAAAAGGGAGCTTACCGACTCCCCGTAATGTATCCTCTTTATGGCCTCTCCGAGGAGCGGTCCGATCGAGACCCGCTTGACCTTCGGGGAGGTGGCGCTATCGCGCCTCGGTATGGTGTTGGTCACGACAAGCTCTTTTATCGGCGACGCCTCTATCCTCTCGATGGCAGGGCCTGAGAGCACGGCGTGCGTCGCGCAGGCATAGACCTGCTTTGCGCCGCCCTTTTCCTTGAGCGCCGCGGCTGCCTGGGTTATGGTCCCGGCAGTGTCTATCATGTCGTCGAGGATGACCGCCGTCTTGCCCTCGACGTCTCCTATTATGCTCATCACCTCCGAGACGTTGGGCCTCGGGCGCCTCTTGTCGACGATGGCGAGCGTGGTGCCGAGCCTCTTGGCAAAGGCCCTCGCCCTCTCGACGCCCCCGGCGTCGGGAGAGACCATGACCACGTCGTCCTGGAAGTTCTGCTTTATATAGTCGAGGAGCACAGGTGTCGCGTAGAGGTGGTCGACAGGGATGTTGAAGAAGCCCTGTATCTGGCCAGCGTGCAGGTCTATGCAGACGACCCTTGTAGCGCCGGCCACGGTTATGAGGTCGGCCACGAGCTTTGCCGAAATCGGCGTCCTCGGGGCCACCTTCCTGTCCTGTCTGGCGTATCCGTAATAGGGGATGACGGCGGTGACTGAAGAGGCCGACGCCCTCTTGAAGGCGTCGAGCATTATGAGTAGCTCCATCAGGTTGTCGTTGCAGGGCATGCAGGTCGACTGCACGACGTAGACCTCTACGCCCCTTACGCTCTCCTGTATGTCTACGTACACCTCGCCGTCGCTGAAGCTCCTGACGTCGGACTTTCCGAGCTCGATACCGAGATGGTCGCAGATCTCTATGGCGAGAGACTTGTTGGAGTTACCTGCGAATACCTTGATCTTCTCCATTGTCAATACCCGGCTTTCATTTATCTATTGTCAGCAGGAACTGGTTGGGGCGGGAGGATTCGAACCTCCGGGTGCGGGGATCAAAACCCCGTGCCTTACCGCTTGGCGACGCCCCAGGATTCCGACGACCCGAGGACCCGACCCTTACAAACCCTTTACCGCAAAGACCGAAACCCGTTCATCAATGCGCGCCCTTACCGCGGCATAAGCCTTTTGGGCCGACCCCCCGTCCTTGTATACCCCGAAGACCGTAGGGCCGCTCCCGGACATGAGCGCGCCAAGGGCGCCGTTCTTAACGAGAATGCTCTTATATTCACCCAGGTCAGGGTGCTCGCTCAGGGTGACCCTCTCGAGGTCGTTGTAAAGAAGCTCGCCTACCCCAGGGCCCTCCCCTAAAGACTCAACAGAATACGTTAACTTATTATTTTCAGGCTTTTTTGTCAAGTCCAAATTGCCGTAGACCCGGGCCGTCGAGACATGGTAGCCGGGGTTTATTAGAATATACCCGAATTCCGGGACCTTGACCCTCTTTAGCTCCGTGCCCCTGCCTTCGGCCAACGCCGCGGATTTCAGGATAAAAAAGGGCACGTCAGAGCCCAGTGCCGAGCCAATCTCCATGAGGGCCGACTCGTCAAAACCGGCCGCCGTGAGTTCATTCAGGCCCATTAGGACAGACGCCGCGTTGGAGCTGCCGCCGCCGAGCCCGGCCCCTACTGGTATCCTTTTTTTTATATGGATGCCTACAGACCTGGATTTGCCCAGCCTCGTTAGAAAGGCAGACGCGGCCCGGTGCGCGAGGTTCTCCGCCCCAGTGGGCAGGGCGGGGCTGTCGGAGCTCACCGAGATCCCCTCCCCGTCTCCGGCCTCCATATCTATCTCGTCATAGAGGGAGACCGGCTGCATGAGGGAGAAGATGTCGTGATAGCCGTCAGGCCTCTTCCCGAGCACGCGCAAAAAGAGGTTTACCTTCGCGGGCGAGAGGATCTTAAGGGCCATGACCCTTAGGCGAAGAACAGGATTATGTTTACGAGGAAGAGAAGGCCCAGCAGTATCGTAACGGCGTACTGCTGCAGCCTGCCTGTCTGGAGGCGGCGAGCGTCTCCGGCGACATAGACGACCAGGGCTGCAACGCCGTTCACCATGCCGTCGACCCACTTGAAGTCAAAGGCCCAGCACAGGGCGGCAATCTTCTTGCTCCAGTTCAGGACGGGCTTGTAGAGGTTGCTTACGATGTCGTCGAGGGCCGCGAAGAGGCCGTAATCGAGCTTCATGAACATGGCCCCGCCCCTGCGGTAGAACCAGTCGGTGTCGAGGGTGATGGTCCTCTCGCCTGCCAGGTACTTCTTGAAGACCATGAAGCCGAAGCCCGCGAAAAGGAGTATCTCCGCGGTCCAGACTATATGCTCGGCCGTGTACGGGTGGTATTCGATATCGAAGGGCAGCAGGCTGTAGAGGGCCTGCGGGAATACGCCTATGAATATGCACATGAAGGCCGCAAGGCCCATGCCGACGAGCATATTCCTCGGCGGGTCCGTAGCTTGAAGCCCGGCGTCCTTTGAGAGGAAGGTGTAATACGGGAGCTTCAACCCGGTATGGACGAAGGTGCCGACCGAGGCGAGGGTAAGGAAGACCCAGGCTATCATCAGGTGCTCTTCTCCGGCAGCGGAGAGTATTATGGACTTGCTCACAAAACCGCTGGTGAGGGGCACGGCCGAAATTGCCAGGCCGCCTACGATATAGAGGACAAAGGTCCAGGGCATGGCCTTATAGAGGCCGCCCAATTCCGTGAGCTTGGACTTGCCGGTAACGTAGAGGACCGAGCCGGCGCCCATGAAGAGGAGTCCCTTATAGAGTATGTGCGCGAAGGCGTGCGCGGCAACGCCGTTTATGGCAAGCTCGGTTCCAATGCCGACGGCCGTCACCATGTAGCCGACCTGGCTGATGGTCGAGTAGGCCGGGAGCCTCCTGATGTCGTTCTCGAGTATCGCGTAGATGGTGCCGTATACGGCCATTATGACGCCGAAGACGATGAGCATGTCCGTCCCGGCAAAGCCCCTCGCGAGCGTGTAGACCGCGCTCTTCGTGGTGAAGGACGACATGAATACCGCGCCGGGAATGGTCGCGAGCGGATAGGCGTCGGTGAGCCACGCGCTGAAGGGCGGCACGGCCGCGTTGGTCATGAAGCCAATGAGGAGGAGCACTGCCGCAAGGCCGCCGACCGTCACATGGTCGAAGGCGAAGCTGCCGGTCTGCTGGTACTGGAGAAGAGCGCCGCCCAGGACGCAGACGCCGCTGAAGATATGCATGAGTATGTAGCGGTATGCCGCCCTGGTCGACTCGTCGGTCTTCCTGAAGAGGACGAGGCACATGGAGCCTAAGGCCATGAACTCGGCGAAGAGGAAGAGCGTAAGGTAGTCCCCGGCAAAGGCAAGGCCGGTGGCGCTTCCGGCGTAGACGTACGCGGCCACGTGGTGCCAGCTCTCCTTCTGGTTCAGGGAGTACACGCCGCTTATGAAGGCCATCAACGTGAAGATGAAGGCGAAGACGTAGGAGAGCCTGTCGACCCTGCCGAAGGTCATCTCGATCCCGAGGACGTTGTAGACGCCGTAGGTCCCGTAATCCATCGTGGCCACGCTCAGGAACGCGAGCGCGGGCAGAAGGAGGATATAGGCCTGCCTTACCCTTCCCTTGAAGAGCGGTATCAGGAAAGAGCCGAGTACGAGTATTGCTGCCGGATGTATCCAATTAGGCATATCAGTCATTCCTCTTCAGGCCGCTTAGAAAGTTCATCTGCTGTGTTGTCTTCGTCGCTCGTCATTGCGGCGTACATGAAGAGTACGCCTCATTCCTCGCTCCCCGATTTAACTGGGGCCTTGCATATGAACCTTTTTAAGCAGCCTGAAAAATCAGAGTTATTAAACAATTGATTGGGCTACTTTTTGTAATAGTCTTCGTCTCTTTGCAAAAACAGTTTCCCGAGCACCTTTGCCGCGACCACCACCGCCGCGAAGGCGGCTATGCCGAAGGCCGCGCTGAAGCCGGGTATCTCGTCCCAGAAGAACTCGACGTGGTGCCTGGGCATGAAGATGTCGATGACCAAGAATATTGCCATCGCCGCGTAGAGCACCACCTTGAGGGTGCGCATGGTCTGCTGGTTTTCGATTATGTTCTCAAGTTTCATCTCAGCACCTTTTCGGCAAGTGAGAGGAAGAAGTCGGGGTATACGCCTATGCCGACCGTTATCATCGCCGTTATCACGAGAGGCACGAGGACGAAGTTCGGGGCCTCCTCCACGTGCTCGATATGGTGGTTCCCGACAGGGCTCTCGAAGTACGCCTTGAACACTATGGGCAGGAAGTAGGCCGCGTTAAGGACGGTACTCGTAAGGAGCACGATCAGCGGGAATACGTCCTTGGACTCGATCGCGCCTATGCCCAAGTACCACTTGCTCGTGAACCCGGCCACCGCCGGGACGCCTATCATGCTCAGCGAGCCTATGGTAAAGGCCGCCATGGTGTACGGCATCTTGTAGCCTATGCCGCTCATGTGGCTTATCTTCTTGACGTGAGAGGCCACGTATATGGCGCCGGCGCAGAAAAAGAGCGTTATCTTGGAGAAGGCGTGGTTGCCGATGTGAAGTATGCCGCCCGTTATGCCGGAGGGCGTAAGAAGGGCTACGCCCAGTATGACATAGGAGAGCTGGCTCACCGTAGAGTACGCGAGCCGGGCCTTCAGGTCGTCCTTGGTGAGGGCGATGATGGAGGCGCCAAGTATCGTTATCGACACGAAGTAGACCGTGGGCATGCCCAGGTTGAACGCGGACATGACATCGAGTCCGAATATGTCCAGCATTACCCTTACAACCGAGAAGACGCCGACCTTGACGACCGCTACCGCGTGCAGGAGGGCGCTCACGGGCGTGGGCGCGACCATCGCCGAGGGCAGCCAGTTATGCAGCGGCATTATGCCGGCCTTGGCAAAACCCGCGAGGAAGCATATGTACGCGATTACGACGAGCACACCGGGCATGTCGGCGGTGAATATGCCGCCCTGCTTGAAGTCCAGCGTGCCGGTGAGCATGTATGTTATGACGATGGCCGCCAGCAGGAATACCTTGGAGGCGCCCATCAGGTACGTGATGTACTTCTTGCCGCCCTCCCAGGCCTCGTCGTCCTCGTGGTGGGCGACGAGCGGGTAGGTCATGATGCTCAGTATCTCGTAGAAGAGGTAGAGCGTAAAGAGGTTGGCCGAGAAGGCCACGCCTATTGCCGAAGAGAGCGATATGGCGAAGCACGCGAAGAAGCGCGTCTGCGCGTGCTCGTCGAGCGAGCGCATGTAGCCGATGGAATACGTGTGCGCGACTATCCAGAGGAACGACGCCGTCATCGCGAAGAACAGGCCCAGCGGGTCGACCCTGAACTTGAGCTCGATGCCGGGCAGCACCGTAAGCACGGTGTACTCTATGATCTTGCCGGAGAATATGTCCGGCGCCATGGATATGATGACGCCGAACTTGATGAAGGCCGCGATGTAGGACCACGACTCCCTCAGGTTCGGCTTGTTCCTTGAGAGCACGATCAGGGCCACGGCTACAGCCGAGGCCAGGACCGCTATGAAGGGTTTTATTGAGACTATCGTTTCCATTCTATGCTATCCCTTCCCTACAGAGAAAACGCCGCACGGTTCGCGAGGCTCACGAAGTAATCGGGGTATACGCCGAGGACCACCACCGCCACGAGCGCGACGGCGAGCACGCAGTAGATACCCCAGGAGCGCACGAGCGAGAACTCCTTCTCAGGCTCCTGCATGTACATGAGCATTACGACCCTTATATAGAAGTAGGCCGCGACCGCGCTCGAGAGGGCCGCGACGACCGCGAGGCCAATCATGCCCTTGTTTATGAGGGCCATGAAGACGTAGAACTTGGCCATGAATCCGGCGGTGGGCGGTATGCCCGCCAGAGAGAAGAGGAAGACGAGCATCACGAGCGCCGCGACCTTGTTCGACTTGGCGAAGCCGGCCCAGTGGCTTATCTGGTCGCCGTTGGTGCCGTCCCTCCTCATCATGATTATCATCGCGAATATGCCGAGGTTCATTAACGAGTAGACGAGCATGTAGAACATGACTCCGGCCATGCCTTCCTCGGTGCCCGCGACTACTCCCAGGAGGGCGTACCCGGCGTGTCCTATGCTCGAGTACGCGAGCATGCGCTTCAAGCTCGTCTGCAATATGGCCGTGATGTTGCCGACCACCATGCTGCCCACGGCAATGGCCGCTATCGCCATCTCCCATGAGCCGTATGCCGGATAGAGCGCCTCGAGGAAGACCCTCATTATCGCCGCGAAGGCCGCTGCCTTGGGGCCTGCGGACATGAAGGCGGTTATCGGCGTCGGCGCGCCCTCGTAGGCGTCGGGCGCCCACATGTGGAACGGGAAGCCGGCGATCTTGAATCCGAAGCCGGTGACGAGCATCATTATGCCGACGACAAAGAGGGTGCCGCTTGCCTTGCCGGCCCTTATGGCCTCCGCTATTGCGGCGAGGTCCGTAGTGCCGGCCGAGCCGTATATGAGGGAGATGCCGTAAAGGAGTATCGCCGACGAGAAGGCGCCGAGTATCACGTACTTCATCGCCGCCTCGTTGGATTTCCTGTCGTGCTGCAGGAAGCCGACGAGCGCGTATATCGGGAGGGCCGTAAGCTCGAGGCCGAGATAGATCGTAAGGAGGTCGGAGCCCGAGGCCATGACCATCATGCCGGTTAGCGAAAACAGCATGAGCACGTAGTACTCGCCCACGTTTATCTCTTCCGTCTTCAGGTACCTGAGGGATATGAATATCGTGAAGACGGTCACCATGTAGAAGAGGAGCTTGAAGAAGGCCGCGTAGCCGTCGAGCACAAAGGTCCCGGAGAAGGCCTTCATGTCGAGCCCTGTCATGCTGAAGGTAAGGGCCCCCGCCGCGAGCACGGTTATGACCGATAGCAGGGCCACGAGGCCCTTTTTGCGCTGCGGGACAGCGAGGTCCACGAGGAGCAACAGGCAGGCCATGCCCGATACCACCATCTCAGGTAGAACTGCGTATATGTCGGCCGCTGAAAAGAACATTTACTCTCCTTAGAACCCTGAAGCCGAGATCTTTATTACGTTAGCCTGCTCGATGAAGCGGCTTACCGATACGTGCATGTACTTGAGGAAGTCCTCGGGATGGAACCCGACCCAGAATACGAAGACCAGCAGGGCCAGGAGCGCTATCGCCTCGCGCAGATCCACGTCCCAGACCTTGTGCTCATGGGCATGGGGGTCGTCGTGGCCGTGGCCGCCTCCGTGACCGCCATGCCCGTGCGAATCGGCGCCGTAGGCCATCCTCTTGAACATGAAGAGCATGTAGGCGGCTCCGAAGACGATGCCTATGAGGAGGAATATGAGGTACGGCTGGTAAGCCTCGAACGCGCCGAAGGCGATGAGCAGCTCGCCTATGAATCCGTTTGTGCCCGGGAAGCCCAGCGAGGCGAGCGAGAACAGGAAGAGAAAGGTCGTGTAGTACGGCACGCGGCTCGCGCCCCAGCCGTAGGCGCTTATCTCCCTCGTATGAGTCCTTTCATATATCAACCCGATGCAGAAAAAGAGCGCGCTTGTGGTGATGCCGTGGTTGAACATCTGCAATATCGCGCCCTCGACCCCATTCTTGTTGAAGAGGAATATGCCGAGCGTCACGAAGCCCATGTGGCTTATGGACGAGTAGGCGATGAGCTTCTTCATATCCTTCTGCGCGAGCGCCAGGAACGCGCCGTATATGATGGCAACGAGAGAGATGATTATTATCGGGGTCGAAAGGTAGCGCGAGGCGTCCGGGAACATTGGCACCGAGAACCTCAAAAATCCATACGTGCCGAGTTTCAAGAGGACTCCGGCCAGTATGATACTGCCCGCCGTGGGCGCCTCGACGTGCGCGTCAGGCAGCCACGTATGGAACGGGACCATCGGGACCTTCACGGCGAAGGCCACGAAGAAGGCCAGGAATACCCATATCTGGAAGACGAAGGAGTACTTGTGCTCCATCAACGACGGTATGTCGAATGTGCCGCCCGCCGCGAAGTACAGGGCGATGATGCCGACGAGCATCAGTATGCTGCCCGCGAGCGTATAGAGGAAGAACTTCACCGCCGAGTATATGCGGTTCTTGCCGCCCCACACGCCTATTATGAGGTACATGGGGATGAGCATTGACTCCCAGAAGAGGTAGAAAAGGAGGAGGTCAAGCGCCGCGAACACCCCGAGCATGGCCGTCTGCATGGCGAGGAGCGATATCATGAACTCCTTGACCCTGTGCTTTATGCCGGTCCACGATGCGAGCACGCAGATGACGCCGAGGAAGGCCGTCAGGAATATGAAGAGCACGCTTATGCCGTCCACGCCGAGGTAGTAGAAGATGTTCCAGGACGGTATCCAGTCGTACCTCTCCACGAACTGCATCTTGTGCGTGGACGAATCGAAGCCCGTGAGGAGCGGGATGGAGACGGCGAAGTCCCCCAACGCGACGGCGAGCGCTATCCACCTTATGGCGCGCTCGTCCCGGATAAAGAGAAGGAGCGCCGCGCCCAGGAGCGGCAGGAAGATTACGAGGCTTAAAAGGTGTTCGGACATCTCTATCCCTTCAGGGTGTCGATCTCGTCGACATTGAACGTTTTTCTGTTCCTTACCAGCGCAATGAGGATGCCGAGCGCCACCGCCACCTCGGCCGCCGTCACGGTGATCGTGAATATCGAGAATATCTGCCCGGTCATGTCACCCAGCATGTACGAGAAGGCGACGAAGTTGATGTTTACAGAATTGAGCATGAGCTCAACGGACATGAGGACTACGATTATGTTCCTCCTCATGAGGACGCCGGCAACACCTATGAGGAAGAGAACGGCCGCGACGGCTATGTACCATGAGATCGGGACCATCTATCTCTGACGCTCCTTTGCCATTATGACTGCCGCGACGAGCGCGGCCAGCAGTATTACCGATACGACCTCGAACGGGAAGAGGTACTTTGTAAAGAGGAGCTGGCCGATGGCCTCGATCGTGGTCTCCTGCGCGTCCGCGGGCGCGGTCCCGAGAGGGCTCGCGTATATGAAGGCGAGCATCTCTATGCCGAACACTGCTATTACGCCCGCGACGAAGCGCCTCTTCACGGGCGGGAAGCTCTCTATCGCCGCCTTCTTGATGTCCAGGATGAGGACGACGAAGAGGAAGAGGACCATTACCGCGCCGACGTAGATGAAGACCTGCGCCACCGCGACGAAAGGCGACCTCAGTAGCACGAAGAGCGCGGCCACCTGCACGAGGCAGAGCATGAGGGAGACGGCGCTGTGCACCGGGTTCCTGAGCGATACCACGGCGAGACCGGAGCATACGGCCGTTATCGCGAACATCAGAAAGAAGAATTTTTCCATCTCTATTCCTTTATGCCTTTAAGCCTGCCGGCCTGAAACGCCCCGCCGGGGTGCGGATTTATCCCTTACAGGAGCCTCTTCTTCGACATCCTCAGGTCCGGCACCACCTTTATGCCCTCCGGCGACCTCACGAACTTCGCCTTCACCACGAAGCCGCCCTTGATGGTCTCGGGTATGGACTGGGGCTCGAGGAGCTCTTCCTTGCTCTTTGTCGCGCAGGAGAGGTCGAAGCACGCGAGCTCGTAGTCCCTGCCGAGCCTTACCGCCCTCGTGGGGCAGGCGTCCTCGCAGTAGCCGCAGAACAGGCACCTCGTGAGCTCCACCTTCCAGACCTTCGCCACCCTGTCGGCTATGCCCCTGCCCGAGTCGTCCTCCATGGGGACGACGGTTATGCACTTGGTGGGGCAGGCCTTTGAGCACAGCTCGCAGGCGACGCAGAGCTCCCTGCCGTTAACGTCCTTGTTAAGCGTATGCTGGCCGCGGAAGCGCCTGTACGGGACCCACTTCTCCTGGTCGGGGTACCTGAGGGTTATGCTCCTCGATACGTTGTACCTGAGGGTAATGGCGAGGCCCTTTATGAAATCGACGAACAGGGCCTTCTTTATGAAATCGGTTATCCTGCTTGGACCGTTGCTCATATCTTCATCAATCCTGTAATAAGTATGCTCACCAGAGAAATCGGTATCAGTATCTTCCAGCCTATTGTCATGAGCTGGTCGTACCTGTACCTCGGCAGGGTGAACCTCAGCCACATGAAGAAGTAGATGAAGGCGATCGCCTTTGCCATGAACCAGAAGATGCCGGGCACGAGATTGAAGAGCGCGCCTTCAAGGGGCGGGTGCCAGCCGCCGAAGAACATGATGACTATAAGGACCGATACGCTCACCATGGCAACGTACTCCGCGAGCATGAAGTACGAGAACCTCATGCCGCTGTACTCGGTATGGAAGCCGGAGGCCAGGGTGCCTTCGTCCTCGGGGAGGTCGAAGGGTATGCGGTTCATCTCCGCGAGGGCCGCGATGAGGAATATCACGAACCATACGGGCCCGATGGGCAGGTAGAGTATGTTCCAGTGGTGCATGCCGCCTGCCTGCGCCCTGACCATCTCGACGAGGCTCAGGGAGTCGGTCATCATGACGACGCCTATGCAGGCGAAGCTAAGCGCTATCTCGTAGCTTATCATCTGCGCGGCGGAGCGCAGTCCGCCGAGTAGCGCGTACTTCGAGTTAGACGCCCAGCCGCCGAAGATTATGCCGTATATGCCGAGGCCGCCTATGGCGAGGACGTAGAGTATGCCCACGTTCATGTCGGAGAGGTAGAGCGAGACCTCCTTGTTTATGAACGGGATGGTCACGTTCTCGCCGAAGGGTATGGCGACGAAGACCAGGAACGCCGGGATCATGGCGATGAGCGGCGCCAGTTTGAAGAGGAACCTGTCGGCCCTGTCAGGGACGATGTCCTCCTTGAGGATCAGCTTCAGGGTATCGGCCAGGGGCTGAAAAATTCCGTGCGGGCCCACCCTCATGGGGCCGAGCCTCACGTGGATATGTCCCGCGACCTTCCTCTCAAGCCAGGTAAGGGGCATCGGAAGGCTGAAGATGATCCCCGTGAGGATCCAGGCCTTGACGATTATTATAAGTACTTCTATAAGGGTTCCGGTATCGAGCATCTGTTATTCCGCGGGCCGCTTTAAGCTACCCTCTTTTTCTGCCCCACATGTAATTTATCATCTCGATGTACCTCGAGTTCATGCCGCGCACTATCGAGTGGATCGTGAAGACTATGTTGCGAAGGAGCTTGTATATCACCCTCGGGTTGGCGTCGACGAGCGTCTCGAAATCGTTCTTGTCTATCACGTAGGTGTCGAGGTCGGATACCGCCACTATGGTCGCGGACCTCGGCCTGCCGTCCAAAAAGCTCATCTCGCCGAAGATGTCGCCGTCCTTCATTATGGTGAGCGTGAATAGCTCTCCGTCAGGCGCGGTCTTGCAGGCCTTTACCTCGCCCTTCCTTATTATGAAGAGCGACTGCCCGTCCTCCGATTCCTTGAATACTGTCTCCCCGGTCTTGAAGCTCTTCTTGTTCACTATCGGGGCGATAGCGGCAACCTCGCTGTCCGTAAGGTCTGCAAAAAACTGGACTTCCCTCAATAACTTCGCGTCTATCATTTCCCTGCCTCCTTTAATAGGAGATCGCCTTCCAGATTTAGAGGCCTAAAACGACTTCTCTATCGCGACCCTCTGCACTCCCTCGCCCCTCTTGAAGAACCTGTTCACCGGGGCCGACTCGAAGTTCTCGGGGATGAAGGCCACGCCGCTCCTGGTGCCCTTGCGGGTGCGAAGCGAGAGGGTTGCCTCGGAGTTCTTGCCCCTTACCCTTACCTTCTGGCCGCTTACGAGGCCGAGCCTCATTGCGTCCTCTTCGCTTATCTCGACTATCGCTTCCTTCTGCAGGCTCGTGAGGCTCACCGAGCGCCTGGACATCCTGCCGGAATGGAAGAGCGTGTTGCCGGTCACGAGCACGAAGGGGTAGTTCGCGGGGCCTGTGGCGGCCTCTGACTTGAACTCGACCCTTATCGAGAGCCTCTCGCCGGCGGCGGCCACGAGGGCCTCCCTGTTATCGAGCGCGTTGTCCCTGTTCTTCCTGTTGTTGAAGGAGAGGCTTACTCCGGCGTACATCGCCGTAGCCTTCCTTATCTCTCCAAAGACCTCGGTACCGCAGGCCTTTGCGCCAAGCGAGCCGTTCACGGCATTTGCGAACGCGGCTATTATAGCGAGGTCGGTCCTGGCCTTGCCTGGCGCCCTGGCTATCCTCTTTATCGCCTGTACCCTGCCCTCCTGGTTGGTGAGCGTGCCGTTCTTCTCGGCGAGGGCCGCTCCGGGCAGAACAACGTGGGCGAGCTTCGCGGTCTCGGTAAGGAATATGTCCTGGACCACGAGGAGCTTCGGCTTCGAGAGCGCCTCCCTCGCGAACGTCTCGTCTCCGTACATGGAGAGCGGGTCGGCGCCGACGAGGTAGAGCATCTCGAGGGAGCCGCCTCTGGCGGTCTCCATCATGCGGTCCGTGCCGAGGGCTTCTTCAGCCACCCTCCTGTAGCCGGGGCCGAAGCCCGGGTGGACTCCCATCTCCCACGCGCCCCTCTGGTTGCTCCTGTCGAGGAGCGGGAGCTTCGATACCTTCTTGCCGGCAGACTCCAGGGTCTTCACGAGCCCCGCAAGGCCGCCTATGCCCTGCGGGTGGCGGAGGAACTCGGTGCCTGCCATTATGCTTATCTTCTCAGAGCCCTTGAGCTTCGCCGCCGCCGCCTTCGCCTCTTGCGCCGTTATGCCGGCGGCCTCGATGGCCTTTGCGTCTGGCTCAGCCCCGCCCACTATCGCCGAGAGGGCCCCGAGGAGAGCTCCCTCCGCCGCGGGCAGGTGCCTTAAGATGAGGTTCGCGGAGCTGTCGAGCTTCATGCCCCTCGGAGAGGCTATTATGAGGTTCATGTTCCGGTTTGCGGATATGCGCCTCAGGGTGTAATCGGTTATCGGGTTCTCCTCGGAGATTGACGAGCCGATGACGAGGACCGTGTCAGCGGCCACGCAGTCGAAGACAGAGGTCCCGCCAGCGTCCATTCCGAGCGCCGAGATGAAGCCCTCTACGGCGTCGGACGACCACCTCGAGGTCGAATCTATATTTCCCGTTCCGAGCGTGCCCCTCATGAATGCCTGGAAGGAGAAGAGCTCCTCGTTGGTGAGCCTCGGCGAGGCTATGCCGCCTATGGAGCCGGGCGCGATGGAGCTCATCCGGTCCTTTATATACTCGAAGGCCTCTTCCCAGCTCGCGGGAACGAGGTTGCCGGACTTCCTTACGAGCGGGGTCGTGAGCCTCTCGGCATTGGACATGTAATCGAAGCCGAACCTGCCCCTGGCGCAGAGCGTTTCGCTGTTGACGCCGACCCCGAGCTGGGCCCTTGCCCTCAGTACCGCGCCGTCCCTCTCCTCGAGCACCATCCTGCACCCGGTGCCGCAGTACGAGCAGACGGTATCAACGCCCTTAAGGTCCCACGGCCTTGCCTTGTACCTGTACGGGAGCCTCATGAAGCAGCCCACGGGGCATACCTCTATGCAGTTGCCGCAGTGGTCGCAGTCGAGGAGGCCCCTTAAGAAGCTCGTGGGCTCCTGGTGGTCTCCCCTCCCGAGGGCGCCGAGCACGTTCGCCCCGACGACCTCGCGGCAGACCCTCACGCACTTCATGCACTGCACGCACCTGTTCGAGTTCTTCACTATTACGGGGCTTAATATGTAGTCCTTCTCGTGGAACTTGAACTTGGGCTCCGCGTGCCTGCCCATGTGCGGGCCGTGCCTGTGGACCGCGTCCTGCAGCTCGCACTCGCCTGCCTTGTCGCAGACCGGGCAGTCGAGGGCGTGGTTGGCGAGCAGGAACTCCAGTACCCCCGCCCTCGCGGCCTGCACGTTGGCGTTCTCGGTAAGGATGGACATGCCGCTCAATACAGGCGTCACGCAGGAGGGCTGGAGCTTCTTCTGCCCCTCTATCTCGACGAGGCACATCCTGCACGAGCCCACGCCCATGAGGTCGGCCTGGTAGCAGAAGGTCGGGATATCGAAGCCCGCCGCTCTTGCCGCGTCCAGTATGAGGGTGTTATCCTCTACCGTTACCTCTATTCCGTTTATCTTTATGGTTACCATTCAGTTCGTCCGGTCCTCTATCAGGATGCTGAAAAAGTCCGTCCTGGACTTTTTCAGCCGCGACTTGCCCGAAGTAAATTCGGGGCAAGTCTTACAAATTGCTCGCTTTATCAGTC